>Ga0315273_10002462_pt1 | contig 21883 bp, 16 predicted proteins | sample YL17G02_0_MG_FD_205753 | JGI IMG/M metagenome (GOLD analysis project Ga0315273, IMG submission 205753) | Sediment microbial communities from Yellowstone Lake, YNP, Wyoming, USA - YL17G02_0 | ecosystem: Environmental > Aquatic > Freshwater > Lake > Sediment | place: USA: Wyoming | collected... | reverse complement strand
GACCAGCCTTCCCGACAGCATCGTCCGCCACCTTCTCAGGGGAGAGATTTACGCCAACATCCATTCCTCCAGCAGCCCGGGGGGTGAGATCAGGGGATATCTGCAAGCCTCGAGGGGGGTCGGATTCACCGTGGAGATGAGCGGAAAGAAAGAGAACCCACCGAACGCATCGACCGGGTCGGGGACCGGCTGGGTGGTGCTCGACAGCACCGGGACACAGCTGGCCTACAACGTCACCGTGGCCGGTATGACCGCACCGCTCTCGGCGGGACATTTCCACACGCTCCCCTCAGGAGGGGTCGTCCATGCCATCCCGTTCGTCGATAGCACTGCCGACGGGGTCTGGAGTGGCGTGCCCGACACCATCCTCACCTCCATTGAAAACAAGAATCTCTACGTCAACGTCCACAGCTCCACGTTCCCCGCCGGTGAGCTCAGGGGGTATGTGGAACTCCCCAGCGGAGTGGTTACGGGCATTGTTGAGACCGTATCAAAGACCGTCCCCTCGTCCTTTGCGCTGGATCAGAACTATCCCAATCCGTTCAATCCTTCCACGACGATCAGGTTCCAGGTGGCCAGCACATCCGACCTCTCCTTGAAGGTCTTCAACCTGCTCGGTCAGGAAGTCGCCTCTCTCTTCCAGGGGACGAAGGCGCCGGGGACCTATGAGGTCTCCTTCGACGCCCGCGCGCTGGCAAGCGGCATCTATTTCTACCGGCTCTCTGCCGCCGGGGGAACCTCGGACACACGCAAAATGGTTCTGGTGAAGTAGATGTCCCGACTTCGAAACCGAATGATACGGAGGTATCGCGTGATTGCTTCCACCATCGGACGGGCATACGCACCACCCCTGGTGTTCGCGCTCTTCGCCCTTCTGGCGGGCTGCAAAGATCTCGGGGAGAATCCCCCCGTCTCGACGCCCCCCGTCGTGGTTCCGGACACCATTCCGACGCGCCCCCCCGTGTCATTCAGGAACGATGTCCTGAAGAAGGTCTTTGAAAGTACTCGTGCCGGTTGTCTTGGGTGTCATGGTGGGACAAACGGCCTCTTCCTTGGGACGCAGCCGGACATCCTCCGTGGGGGAATCCACGGTCCGGCTGTCGTTCCGGGGAATTCCGCACAAAGCCTCCTCGTCCGGAAAATCAGCGCGAATCCCCCCTTCGGCGACCGGATGCCGTTCGGCGGGTTCCCCCTCCCCGACAGCTTGGTCCAGATCGTCAAGGACTGGATCGATCAGGGCGCTCTTGATAACTAGAAGGATTCCCACTACTTTACGCACACACGAAAGGGACGTCCTGATGAAGGGTGCTCTTCTTGCTTTCGCCCTGGTCATCCTTGCGATTGCCACCTCCGGTCCGGCATCTGCTCTGCCGAGGTTCTCGAGCCGGACCGGGGCCAGATGCGCTTCCTGCCACGTCGATCCCGCCGGTTCGGGGATGCGGCAGGCCTTCGGGATGAAGTACGGCAGGGACGAGCTTCCCGTCCCCGCATGGAGCACCGACACCGGCATGGAGGACGCATCCAACCTCATCACGAATTTCCTCGGCGTCGGAGCGGATTTCCGGACACTCTACTATTCCGTCCAGCAACCGGAAGGACCGCCCGCCGGTTCTTTTTATCAGATGCAGGGGGACCTCTACGTCGATTTCAGAGTCTCACGAAAGGTGTCGGTCTATTTGAACAAGGGGCTTTACAGTGGATTCCAGGCCTTCGGATTGTTGAACATCCTCCCGGCGCGGGGATTCGTCAAGGTCGGAAAATTCGTCCCGAACTTCGGCACCCGGCTCGACGATCATACGGCGTTCATCCGACGGCAGACCGGGTTCACACCTGAAGACGCGAGCAACCGCTATGAAAAGACCGGGATCGAACTGGGATTCTCTCCGGGTCCGGTTTCAATCAGCGGCGGCTTTTACAACAGCCTTGGCGACGACTCGCAAGCGGGGACCGACAAAGCCTACCTCGGCAGAATCGAGGGGATGTTCCCGATCACCGACGGAGTGAACCTCGGACTCGGTGGGAATGTCTTCGCGACGAAAACAACCCTTGGCGGCAAGGAGACTCTGTACGGGGGATTCGGCTCCTGCAGCATCGGCAAGCTCACGGTGTTCGGAGAGCTGGACTACATCCGGACGTCGGATGCGGCCGCCCCAACGACTGGACTGGTCAGCTATGTCGAGGCGGACTATCCGGTCATACAGGGGATTGACCTTAAACTCGCGTACGATTTCTACGATCCCGATATTAATGTGACGAGCGGCTCGACATCACGTTACACCGTCGGCCTTGAGTTCTTCCCGATCCAGGGGGTCGAGGTACGGCCCCTTTATCGTTTCGTCAGGGAGACGCCCACGGAATCCAAGAATGATGAATTTGATGTCGTGATTCACTTCTATATCTGACACGCATACCATTCAACTCTGGGGGGATTGGTTATGAAGAGAATGCTGGCCTGGATTGTACCTTGTGTTGTCGTTACCGGCCTCTGCGCCGTCGCAGGAGCCGTCGGGAAGAAGGGGGGGGACGATACGGTCTCGTTCAAATCGGATGTCCTTCCGGTCATCCAGAAACGCTGCATGCCATGCCACTCGGAAGACAACTCGAATCCGAGCGAACTTTACCTCGACTCCTACGCCGACCTGATGGAGGGGGGGAAGCACGGCGTTCCGGTCGTTCCGGGGCAGGCGGGAGAGAGCATCTTGATGAAGAAGCTCGGTCCCGACTTTCCGTTCGGCGACCAGATGCCCCTCGACAGGAAGAAGAAGAAGGGGGAACCCAGTTCGAAGGCCCTCACCACGGACGAACTCAAGCTGATCGGTGATTGGATCGATCAGGGAGCAAAGGACAATTGATGATCCAAACAGGCATTGGTAGAGGACATGCGGTAGTGGCCATGGCCGCATTTGTCGCGGCCGTTTTCATGCTTGCACCGGCAGTCACAGCTCAGGACTCGGATGCGCGGGACGGACTGCAGGATACGGTCAAAAACGACACCTCCCGGAGCGTAGCCCCCGGGGGCCAGAGCGAGCGTTCATCGGACTACGCCATCAAACCGTGGCGTTCGCTGCGGGGGCACCTGCACAACAAGATCATACACGTTCCGATCGGGTTTTCCCTGGCGGCGTTTCTTCTCTCCCTCCTTTCCTTCCGGTCGAAGGACCTGGAGCCCGCCGTCCGATGGCTCGTCCTCGTGGCCGCCCTCGGCGCGCTCGCCGCCTACGTGAGCGGCGGGGGGCAGGCGGAAGAGTTTGAAGGGGGAGCGAAGGAGTGGGTGGTCGAAATACATGAGAGACTCGGGATCGCAACGGCCTGCGCACTCTGGGTCTGGACGATTTCGCTCTGGGTCGCTCCCCTGAAGAGATGGGCCTTCCCGATCGGTCTGCTCGCCGTGGTGCTTCTTCTCGCTACAGGCTTCTTCGGTGGAATCGTGGCGCACGGGTAATCTCCACCCCGTGCGCCCGCGGAAACCTCTCACCGTACTCCGGGCGCAGTTCCTTATTGCACGATCACCGTTCCGGTCATCATCCCGTGATAGGCGCAGTGGAAGGGAAATGTCCCCGCTGTCCCGAACGTGGTCTGCTTGCTCTGCCCAGCGGGGATGTCGCCGCTGTTCCAGACCCCCGTATCACTCGTTGACGTATGCATGGTGCCGTCGCTATTCTTCCATGTCAGGCTCGTCCCTTTGGTGATGGTGATGGTTGCCGGGCTGAATGCCATCCCCGACATGGTGATCGTGTTGGGTGGCGGTGCAGACGTGGAGGGCGGCGTCACGGGCGTCGATCCATAGGATGACTGAGATCCTCCGTTGCACCCTCCCAGCGTCGCCAACGACGCAACGAAGACCGCGAACACAATTGCTCTGATTTTCATATTCCCCTCTTCGCTATGATGTGATGGACGTCTCTCAGAACATACTGACGTCACCGATCATAGTTCAACTCTCATGCCAGATGAGGGTCCGGCAAATACCCCTCAACAGGCGGGAACAGAGGGATTCAGAAGAAGGGAATGCAGATGTGGTAACGGTGCCCCCGGGGGGAGCTCCCTCGGGGATGAAAGCGTGGCAACGGCGCGACAGAAGGAGTCAGGAGGGGGAGCGATCATCCGCGATACGATGCCGGGTCGATCAGGTGTTCGGTCATCTTGCGGTAGACCGTCTTCCGGTCGACCTCCATCAGCTTTGCGATCTGATTGATGTTTCCCTTGTACAGTTCAAGCATACGCACAAGGTAGGTCTTCTCGGCATGACGATTGATCGTGGAGATATAGTCCTTGAACGGCGTATTCAACTCTACCGGGGCCTCCTCTGCAGCGGGGGTCTGTGGCGAGTTTCCACCTGAAGAGGAAAGCTCGATCGATGTGATTGTATCCCCCGTCGCCTTTATGATCGCGCGTTTGATGAGATTCTCGAGCTCCCGTATGTTTCCCCGCCACTCATAGCTCATCATCGCCGGGATCAGGGAGGGGGAGAGGGTTTTCACGCGGTCCCCCCCCAGGGCTGCGTGCTTCTTCATAAAATGCTCGACAAGGACCGGGAGGTCATCCAGCCGGTCACGCAGGGGGGGGATGTGCAGCGGGAAGACGTTCAAGCGGTAGAACAGATCCTCCCGGAACTGACCCGCGGACATCATCACCTGGAGGTTCCGGTTCGTCGCGGCGACGACCCTGTCGTCGACCAGGAGCGTCTCGTTCCCGCCGACGCGCTGGATTTCCTTCTCCTGGAGCACGCGCAGCAGCTTCGTCTGGATGTGGAGCGGCACATCGCCGATCTCATCCAGGAATATCGTCCCCCCCTCCGCCTCCTCAAACTTCCCGATATGCTGGCGGTGCGCCCCCGTGAACGCCCCTTTCTCATGTCCGAAGAGCTCGCTCTCCAGGAGCGTCTCCGAGAGAGCCGAGCAATTGATGACGACGAAGGGCCTCTCCCGCCGCGAGCTGTTGTAATGGATCGCCCTCGCGACGAGCTCCTTCCCCGTCCCCGTTTCTCCCAGAATCAGGGCGGGCACATCGGTCCCGGCCACCTGCTGAACCATCCTGTACACCTCCTTCATCCCCCCGTTCCCCCCCACGATATTACCGAACGTGTTGATCTCCAGGACTTCGTTCCGCAGGATCTTCAGCTCACGATCCTTCTGCAGCTCATCGAGAGCTTTCTGTATTTTAATGAGCAGCTCCTCGTTGTCGCACGGCTTGGTGACATAATCACGGGCCCCCAGGCGCATTGCCTCCACGGCGGTGCCGATCGATGCGAAGCTCGTGATCATGATGACGGCGACCTCCGGATGGCTGCTCCTGATATGGCGCAGCAGTTCGATACCGTTGATGCCGGGCATGACCATGTCCGAGAGCACGAGATCGTACTGCTGTTCGGTCAGCTTCAGCTTCGCCTCCTCGCCGCTGACGGCGACCCCCGCGGCGTATCCGTGGTCCTCCAGGAGGGCCAGCGTACCGACGCGGAAGGCGAAATCGTCATCGACGATCAGGAGCCGTGGCTTTATCTGTTTGGTCATGGTCTATGCCTCGCATGGAAGAACAACGGTAAACGCCGATCCGCGGCCCACCGTACTCTCCACTTCGATACTCCCCCGGTGCTGGTTCACGATCCCGTAACTTACGGATAACCCGAGCCCGACGCCGCTCACCTTTCCTTTTGTCGTGAAGAACGCGTCGAAGATCCGGTCCAGATGCTCCTTGGCGATGCCGCTGCCGTCGTCTCTCACCGTGATCCGCAGGGCCCTGTCCCGGCGGCACGCCAGAATATCCAGGTGGCCTCCGTCCGGCATCGCGTCGTGTGCATTGGCGATCAGGTTGAGCAACACCTGTTTCAGCTTGTCAGGCGACGCGCGGAGCAGGGGAAGCCCATCGTCCACCTGCACGTTGACCTCGATCCTGTTGTTCCGGAGCTCCGCCTGGGTGATCGCCACCACTTCGTGCACGACCTCGGCAATGTTCGTCGGTTTCATCTCGTCTTCCACCAGCGACGATCGGTAGAAATCCAGCATCTGGACCGTCAGCCGCGAAAGCCTGTTGACCTCATCGTAGGCGACCCCGATGAGCTCTCTCCCCTTCGTCTCCAGGGGAAGCCGACTCAGCGCGGTCTGGAGGCAGCTCTGGATGTTATGAATGGGGTTGTTGACCTCGTGCGCGAGCTGGGCTGTCAGCTTGCCGGTCGCCGCCAGCCGCTCGCTCCGGACGAGCTGTTCCTGCGCTGACCTGAGCTGCCGGAGGGTTTCGTCGAGGTCCCTGTTCCGTTCAAGAAGGTCCTGGTTGAGCTTTCCGAGCTGCGTGATCTTCTCTTTGAGCGATCCGCTCATCTCCATGAACCTCTGCGCAAGAAGACTCAGCTCGTCCTTTCCACGCACCGGGATCACGTAGTCATAATTCCCCTGGCTGATCGCCGTGGTTCCCTGGACCAGCTGCCGTATGGGTCGTGTCATGCTCCGTGAAATGACCAGGCCGATGACGGTCGTGAGTGCGAGGAAGATCAACGAAATGATGCCGAACGTCCCCAGGATCGATGCCATCGACTGCCGCACCTCGCGGCTCAGGGATTTGATGATTAGATAATAGATCGCGCCGGAGTCCGGACGTGCCGGATGGTTGAGCAGGAAGGTCGTTCCCACGTACGTTTCATCCTTCGTCGTGAGGTTGAAGGCCGTGCCAACGGTGTCCCCGTCGGTTCCGGCGCGGTGTACTTCCGGAACCCTGACCGGGAGGAGCGAGCGCGCCTCGGCGGAATCGAGCGTGGAAAGCACGGTGGAACTGCCGCAGACGAGGAGCAGATTGCTGTTGGTGGCCCGCTTGAGCGTCATGATGTCGGCCGCCGTGATCTCGAAACCGATCGTGAGTGTTCCCACAAGTTCCGCCTCAATCACGACCGGCACCGACACGACCCGGAAGACGTTGTCACGGATCGCCCAGACGTCGGTCGAGGCGACACCCCGGATCGCATCCTGGATGGTCTGGTACTCTCCGATGTCCCATCGATCCCTTATCCCCCGCAGGAGCTCGACCAGAGGATTCCCCTTGCGGTCCGTCAGAACAATGACCGGACTTACGGTTGTCTGGTACAGCTCGCGCAGGAGCTGGTTCGCCGTCAGGGGATCCCCCAGTTCCGCCACGGCCCGGAGGCGCGGGGAGCCGGCGACCACGAGACAGGATCTGATCAGTTGTTCCGACTGCAGCTTCTCGTGCACCAGGACCGTGGAGTATTCCGTGTGGAGTTCCCGCGAGAACATCTCTTCGATCCTGCTGCGCGTCCAGTAGTTGATGATGAAGAACGTGATCACCAGCAGACTCAGCACCACTCCCCAGATGGAGATCAGTATCTTGTTCCGGAATGTCATGGCGCTCAGTAGGCCACCACCAGTTGAAGAGCCGTGAGGTTATCCTTCGGCCATGTCCCGCCCTGGATTCTCGTCTCGCGTCTGACGAGCTTGAGCAGGACATCCCTGTCCAGGAAGTATCCAGCGCCCCCCTCCCACTCGACCACGTCGTAGTCCCAGGGCTGTGTGACCTGCCCCAGCTGCGCATCGCCGAAATGCAGACCGCTCACCCGCAGCGCAACGTACAGACGGGGGAGAAGAGTGTATTTTCCTTCAACATCATACCCGATCACGCTGAGCTCTTCGTCGTGCGTCACCGGCGGGACCTGTGATGGGTAGTAGCCCCCCGCCTGCGCTGCAAACGGGACCTGCCACCTGCTGTAGACCACGTCGCCGCTGATGAAGGCGTATCCGCGGCTGAACTCGATATCGACTTCCGCCGCCTTCTGTGCGTAGGCGTTGACATCCACGTTCCCCGGCAGGGGCTGCTCGGGCTCCACGAGATACGCTCCCCACGCGTAAGCCCCCCCCAGTGTCAGGCCGGTCGTCGGCGTGACCGCGATCCGGGCGGTCGTCCCCAGGCCGGAGTTCGTGTTCTTCGTGCCATAGTATGTCGTTGTGCTGATCGTTCCGTTGGTCACCGCGAGTGCATAGTCCACGATGCCGAACGACCCGTAGAGCATCGCACCCACGTCGTACATCCCCTGGTCGAGGAGACGCATCCCCCCCCCTTTTCCCCGGGCCGCCAGGACGGCCTCTTCGGTTGTGATATAGCTCGGGAGCGACGTGGTATACTCGTAGATGACCGGGAGTCCGAAGAGCGGGTTGCGGCGCGGGAACCTGCGCTCCCCCAGGTTTCCGAACGGCAGGTCGAACTTCCCGGCCTCGATGTTGATTCCGAGCGGCGTCAGGTCTGTGAGCCGGATGGCGAGAAAGTCAAAGAGATTGCCGAAGTTGATATTCGTATCGTCGGTCACGCGCATGTTGGCCAGCGCTGCGACGTTATCGTTAACGGCGGCATTCAGGGACAGATCGGTCCGCCAGCCAAACGCCGGCCGCCCGTACGTGACATCCCTCTGCAAATCCGTGGGGGCGGTCCGGAAGAAGTGAACGGCTGTCTGCCCGCTCAGGGTCATCTGCGCGATGCCGGCCGGCGGCGCAGCACAGAGCGCGATTGACGCAACCAGGAGGGTTTTGTTCATGTGTGTCTTTTAGAACGTGAAGTTTACTTCGGTGGATTCCCCGGCTTTGACCGTCACCGGTCGGCGATCCACCACGTCGCGTCCGTACCACAGGACGAGCCTGTACTTTCCCTCGGGAACGCCGGCGATGACGTACGAGCCGTTGTCCTCCGGCGTCGCGAAGTACGGATGCTGCAGGACGAGAATCGTCGCGCTCATCTGGGAATGGATGTCGCAGTAGACCCGCACCGCGCCCGGCCGCTCAAATGTCACGGACCGGGAATCGTTTTTCGGATAGCGTCCCAGGTCGAACTCTTTCGTCTGGGAATACGAGAACACGTTGTGAAAAAGGTTGTCCCGGTTCGGGAAATCGACAGTCGTACCGGCGAGAATGGGGAGGACCTGGGGGTGAAACTGGAGACCTCTCTGGTCGAGCATCGGGGACTTGGCCGGAATCACATACCGTCCCCGATTCAGCTCTTCCCCCTCCAGGTAGACGACGGTTCTTTCTGACAGCCGCGACACGGTTGTCTCCGCCTGGCTGACCCTGTGCGACGGGTCGTTTCCTCCGTGCGCGGCATATCGTCCGAAAAGAGCCGCACGGAGACGCTCGTCATGGACCTCCCCCGTTTTGGAAATGGTGATCCGTCCGCGGATCTCCCCGGAGCCGGGGAGCTCGTTCGAGGTCGATGGTGGGACCGTCTGGGCGAATGCAATCGTCCAGACAAGCAGGATCTGAACAATGAACAGCCCCACCGCTCTTTGTGAAAGGTTCGTGGTCATAGGGAGAGGATTGATGGTTTGAAAGAAATACGCAAATTGCCCCTCACAATCAATCCCCCGCACATGTAAGCGAGAGCGGGCGATGCCCTGCCCCTTTCTCTCCCCTGGCGGCATCTCATCGAAGGGAGTCATCCAGGCTCCATTCCCTAGCCCGTCCACACACGTCGTACCGGAGTTCCCGCATGAACGCACAGATTGTCCTTTATGTCGTTGCGGCTTTCGCACTGGCCCTCTTCCTCCGCCGAGCATGGAGAATCCGTTCGCTCCGGCACTACGCACCGGCCGACGTCGACGGCCTGCTGAAATCGAAGGTCGATGTTCTTCTTCTCGATGTGCGGACAGACGCCGAGTTCAGAGCGGGGTCCCTCCGCGGTGCAGTCCACATCCCGCTCCCGTCGCTCCGTTCCCGGCTGAAGGAATTGGAGAAGTACCGGGGGAAAGACATCGTCTGTTTCTGTCAGTCCGGGAACAGGAGTGTGAGCGCGGCGCTCCTCTTGCGCGGTGAAGGATTTAAGGTCGCAAACCTGAGGGGAGGACTCGTGGAGTGGAAGTTCGCTCACCGGTGACCGTCCCGACGCGTGAAGCGTATGATGCCGCAGGAGCGCCTACTTGAAGAATATCATTTTGACCCCGATGAGCAGCAGGGCGACGCCGAACACCTTCTGAAGCACGTCTTCGGAGAGACCGACCGAGACCCTGGCCCCGAAGAAGCTCCCGATCACGAACCCGGCACAAATCAGCGCCGCTGCCTTCAAATCCACATATCCCTGCCTGTAGTATACCCACGCCCCCAGCAGTCCGATCGGAGGGACGAGAAGAGCCAGTGTTGTTCCCTGCGCCTGATGCTGGGTCATGCCGAAGAAGAATACCAGGGCCGGCACGATGATGATCCCTCCTCCCAATCCGATCATGCCGCTGAAAACCCCCGCGAGGACGCCCAGGAGAAGATAGGGAATCACGTCAGACATGGAAACCTCCTTGCCGTTTGAGATTTTTGTTTCAATGCTTGCCCTTGCCGCCTGCGATCACATCCTTGCATTTCCAAGGACCAAACGATACATTCTTGCACCATCCCGGAGGTGACGTGAACAAATTCATTGAAAGATTCGCTGTTCTCGTCGTAGCCATTGCTCTTCTCGTCTTGATTCTGGAAGGCGACCTTCTGAGCCCTTCGCCCCTGGTGATCGCCGGACAGATAGCAGGGCTGCTTCTCCTGGTCTCCTCGCGTGCAGCCTTCCGGCACCAGCAGTTCAACGTCGCCGCCGAGCCGGGAGACGGGCCCCTCATCCGCCGCGGCCCGTACCGGGTGCTACGTCATCCGATCTACGCCGGCGCCCTCCTCTTTCTCTGGTCAACAATCCTGGGACACTGGTCACTCCTCAATGCATCGATCGGGGTGATCGTCCTCGTCGTGGTCGTTGCACGGATCGTTGCCGAGGAGTCCCTGCTCCGTGAACGATACCCCGATTACGCAGAGTACGCGCGCCGGACAAAAAGGATCATACCGTTCCTTTATTGACGGACGCCGGGGAGGGCTTGAGCGTCACTCTCTCCTCCATGCGCGCACGCCTCCTGCGATACGGAACACCCCGTCACGTCGGGAAATTCCCCGGTGACACGTCCGTGGGCCGGAGCACATCGTGGCGCACGATCTCCCGCACAAGAAGTATCGCCACGGGGACGTATTCGATGATCAGCAAGAGGGGCTGATCGTTCCATTGTCCGTATGCCCTGTACTGGTAGACCACGACATTCGTGATGGCGGAGAGACCGAGAAACAGGTAGACCGCCGTCGACCAGCGCACCACCAGGAGCGCCGCCAGCCAGGTGAGGTACCAGGGGTGCACCACCGGCGAGAGGAGGATGACAACCACAAACCCCCAGAAGACCTTCTCCATGAAGGGGCGCTTGAGAATCGCCAGCGCAACGATGCAGATGGTCGTCATGATCCCGCAGACCAGGTGAGCCGCTTCGTTCGATCCGACGAGCAGGTGGATGAGCGAGAATATGCCCCCGTTGAATTCCCAGCGGGCGCCAAACGTACGGAGCGACTCGACGGCACCACCCATGGGCCCGACGTAGAGAAGATACCCGAGCGCCAGCATGACCACCGGCAGAGCGGCCAGGCGGAGCCCCCGCAGCCCTTTGTCGAGCCTCAGGAGACTTGGAACCACCAGGAGAGGGTAGAGCTTCGCAAGAACGCTGAATCCGAGTGCAAGGCTACCCCTCACCGGCCGGCTCGTGCCAAAAAACAGCAGGGAGAGGATCAGGAACAGGATCCCGAGCGCGTCGATGTGCCCGTCGAGACCGAAGTAGAGAATCGGGAGAGGCGACCATGCATACAGAACCAGGGGCATCGTGCTTCGACCCCTCAGGATGAGCATCGTCCGCAGCAACACCATTGTCGCACAGTCGATAACCACGAGCAGGAACTTCAGTCCGGCCGCGGACTCCCCGAAGAGCCGGTTCGAGAACCAGAAGAACGCCTGGGCAAGCGGAGGGTAAATGGACCGGAGCTCCGGATGGTTGACCTTCGAGGGAAGATCCCCGGTCGCAAGGTGCGAAAGAAAGGGATCCGTCGGCAGGAAGGAAAACGGGTTGACTCCCGACGCCGCCACCCTGCCGTCCCAGAGGTACCGGTAGATGTCGTCCGATCCCACCACCGGGTGCGGGAGGAGGGTCAGCCGGAAGAGGACCCCGAAGGCCACCACCAGGCCGACCCCTCCTTCACCGGCGGGTCCGAAGAGGCTGCTCCGCACCGGCCAGACGAGAAATGTGAGGAGCAGATACGTCGTCACATTGACCGCGATGAACACCAGCACATCCTCCGGCCCTTCCTTGAGGGCGTAGAAGGAGAGATAACAGAGTTCCATCAGGATGCCGGTGACGAGAAGACGACGCAGAGGCATGGAAGCCGGGGGGAGACCGTTCTACAAGGGAATCATTTCGTAAATTTGCGCAAGCGGCAGTTGAGAAGCAACCCACGCGGCCCGCGGCGCACGAGGCGTCGCACCACCCGCAACATGGCGGGCGCTGGCGGAATTGCGATTTGAGGCGAGATCAATTATCTTATTCAAGCCTGTTTCATGCCATTTCCATCGGCCTTCGATCCCCCACACCCGCCCCCGCGGGCAGTCCCTGAGGAGTCCACAATGGAATATGTGTTGATTGTTCTCGTTCTGATCATCGCACTGGTGCTCTATGAATACCGGTTTCGCAGGCCGGACCAGATCGTCGTGTTCGAAACCCGTGCCGGGGTCGGCGTCCGCAGCGCCCGCTTCTACCCGAAACACTTCAGCACGCCGATCACGATTTCGACCTATTCATTCGGGCAGACGATCGACGCCTCCGCTAAAGGAAACCTCGACATTCGCGTGAAGCTGGCGGTGACAGTCGCCGCTTCCCTGGAAAACCTTCCCGTCCTGGTCCGGGTCGGAGGCTGGTCGGCTGAGGCCGTCTCCAGGGCTTCGAAGGAGCTCGAGACCCTTCTCCTCGGCTACGTGAAAGAATACACGGAATTGCATGAGATCGAAGAGCTCTCCTCCGAGGGGATCCGCGGCCATCTCCAGCAACGCGTTCAGGAGGGAAAGCGGCTTCTCGGTCTCGAGATCATCGCGCTGACCATCGCCTCATTCGATCCGGTCAACCCGCAGATCGCCGAGGCGATGCGCCAGCGGGAGCACGCCCGCATTCTCGAACAGACCGAGGCGCTCAACCAGCGCACCCGGATCGCCGCCACCAGGGCACGGTTGAGCGCCGACGAAGAGATCGCCCGCCTGGAAAACGCCCTCGAGCTACAGAGATATGACCTGAAGCGGTCGGAGGTCGAAAAGGAGTCGGCTCTGGCCGGCGCTCGCGCCGAACACGAGCTCCGCCTCAAAAGACTGCAGCTCGATTTCGAAAGGGAAGAACTGCGCCTGCTTAAGGAAAGCCCGGAGCTTCTCCTTCTGACCCCCCAGGCGGCACGACTTGCCGAGGCGAGCCAGTCATTGAAGAATGCCAGGACGGTCGTTTCTCTCTCGCCGGGCGATGCCGCGCAGGGAACGGAGCTTCTGGGCATGTTCCACACACTCGTGCAGAACGCTCTCGACGCATTCACGAAGCGGAAGGCAAAATAAGGGCGATGGATCTGCATGTGAATGCCGGGCGTGAGTGCCGCCTTCGACGTGATCCCACCGCGACCAGAGCGGTCGCGGCCGGGTGCGTGCCATGAACAGCGGCGACTTCCTCAGCTCCTTCCGGCTCAAACCGACGCGCGCCGCCAAGGTCTCCGAGATCAGCGAGGCGACAGGAGCCTCCTCGACGGCGCCGGAAGACCGTGTGAATTTTCACATCGGCAACCCGGTCCAGGAAAAGCGCCTCTCCTCAGCGTATCTCCGTGCCGTCCTCGGTCTTGACCTCCGGGACGAAGCGCTCTCCGAGGACGATCCCGCTGCGCTCATCCAGGCGCTCGACGGGACTTCGGCCGATCGTCCGGTGCTTGAGCTTTTCGCGAACCTCGTCCGCCGCAGCGCCCCGTACCTTCCCCGCGGCGGCTTCCTCCGCACGGCCCCCTCTCCCCTCGCCGTCATCTTCAGCGAATGGCTTCAACAGCAGCAGGAGCCGCTCTCCTATGAACTCGGGAAGACGACAAGCCGGCGCGAGATTATCTTCTCGTCGGGAGGGATCGTCGAGAGTCTCCGCGTGCTCTTCCACGCTCTCTCCCTCTACGTGGTGGAAACGCCGGCACGGGTGCTCCTCTTCCGGACCCCCCTGCCTGCGCATGTCATGTCATTCGACGGCCTCCGCTTCGAATCGCTGTCCGACGATGAGCCTGCCGCCCTTTCGCGTCTCCGGTCGCTCCTGTCCCTGGAACCGCTTCGCCCGATCTTCTTCGTTCTCGGGGCGCTCACAAACGAGGAGACGCGCAGATCCCTGCGCACGCTCAGTCTCAGCCATCCGCTCTTCTTCCTCGAGGTGAACGACGCCCCGAACCACCTGTCACTCGCTCGCGAAGCGCGTCTGATCGACAGGGTGATCCGGTTCCTGACACCCGCGGTTTTTTCAACCCGGTTCCGCGATCTCTCCCTCGTCTTCGTCACGGGGAACGCCGACTATCTCTCGCTGCTGGAGACTCTCCACTTTCAGCTCAAAGGAACACCGTCGGCATCCGAGGTAGAACTACTGACGTTCCTTATCCGAGGACATTCCGACCATCCGGACGGCAGGGAACCGATCGCCCCGCTTCCCGTTGAGCCCCCGATGGAAGCCGTCGCGTTCAATATTGGCGCCGGCGCCGCGCTGGCGCGACACGCAGCAGTGGCCGGAGGCACCATTGGGGATGTTTTGCGCGCCCGGGAGGACCATATCACGGTCGCGACGGCGGCAGTCCAGTCCCTCGCCAATCGGCTCGCCGGCTATGGACGTACACATGCACTGCTGCCGCCTGTCGACCGGTTTTCAGGAACAGACGCGGTCGCTCTGGCGCGCGCACTGACCGACCATGTCGACGATCCCGCCTGGCTCGAAGACCTCCGGCGCAGCTTCCTTTCCGCGTTCCTCCGCCATCATCCGGAGTACGATATTTCCCGGTGCACGGTCGTCAGCGGGTCCTCCCGCACGAGTCTCAGCCTGCTCGGTTTTCACTGCGGACTGCGGGAAGTCATCATCCCCGACCTGAGCTGGACCTACGAACATTGCTTCGCCTCCGTGCGAGCGGTGCCTTTGACGGCGGAGCTGGGCCTGGACGCACGCGGGATCCTTGACGCCGTCGCCGCGCGACTCAACGCCGATCCCGAATGGCACCGCTACGGCGCGGTCGTCCTGAACAACCCCCATAACGCGACAGGGCGGGTCTTCGACATGGGGGCAGTGAAGGAGCTCCTCCGGAGGCTGCTGGAACGGGGCATCACGGTCATCGACGATCTCTCGTACCAGAACGTTGCCCCCTCCACGGATCTTCCGGAGATACCGACGCTCAGACAGCTCGCAAACGGACTCGTGCGTGCCGGGGGCCTCTCCTCCTCACAGGCAGACGCTCTCATCACGGTCCATTCGCTGTCGAAGACCGATTGCCTTGCGGGTGCCCGCCTCTCGGTCGTGGAGATCCGGCAGGCCAGCCTCCTCGGACGATTCCGCGCCTTGAACGACACCGTCTCGCCGAATGTCGGGGCGGTGATGCTGGCGTACCTTTTCTACCGGAACTCCATCGAGGTCCCGCGTGCCTACTGGCGCCTCAGGAACCACATCTTCCTCGAGCGAATGCAGGCCCTCGAGAAAGCGCTGGAGAGACTCCCCGCGGACCGGAACCCGTTCGCGATCCGCATTCTTGCTCCCACCGGAAGCATGTATCCGCTCATGATCATCGAGAAACTTCCGGCAGGCCTGTCGCTCGACTGGGTCGCTTCCCGTCTCGCACGACAGGGGATCGGGATGGTTCCCCTCTCCACGTTCGCAAGGACGGAGAAGGGATTCGACACCGGCAGGGGATCGTTCCGTCTTACGCTTGGTGGCACCGACGGTGCGGAGGTTCTCCTGAAGAAGACACGGCGGGTCCTGATCGACCTGAATCGCCTGATCGCTGAGGAATCGGCACAGTACAGCCGGCGCCGGTTCACCCTCACCCGCGTTGTCACTCCCCCCGAGCACGCCGCGCGTGCGTGGTCTTCCGTCGAACAGGAGCTCCGGGCAACCGTGCTGGCATCCCTCCGCTCAAAGGACGGAGTGTTGCGCGATCAGCTGCGCCAGGAGAGTGTGATGCATGCGCTGGCGGAGGACTTCCTCCCCGAACGGCTCGCCGTCTACCGTCAGCGGTTCCTCGACAGGGCCATGATCACGGCGCAGCTGACCGCGTCAGCCCGCGCAGACAACGGTAAAACACTCGCCCGTCTGCTGGAACGCGAATTCGCCAAAGACAGTCTTCCCCGCCGCGAAGAAGCGTTCCGGCGGCGGCTCTTCGACCGCACGGTTCACCCGACCCAGATGTACTCCATCAGGACGGATGATGCATTCAATACGATCATCGAATCCCTCCTGCGGGAGCAACCCCCGGTGCGGACCCAGCGCGAAGCGGCCGCGAAGGAGCTCGTCAACGAATTCCTCGGACTGAACGTCGCCATCAATTCGGGTGACGAAGCCGACGAAATCACCATCGATCTTGATGCGCACATCAACGCCGAGCTTTTCGGCGAGCTCCAGGGAGCGGGTCTGCCGCGCACGTTCCTGTCGTTCTGGGGAGACTGGGACGGGAGTAACAGGCCGTCCGGACAGGGACACCGCCTCGTCGCCTCGGTCCTGCTCAAAAACGTCGAACGCCTCTCGCTCCTGGTACGCATGCTCGCCTCGCGCGACCGGACGGCGCGTGTCCATCCCGACCTTCTTGCCGACATCGAACGACTCCCGGGAAAGAACCGGCGGTTCGTCGACCTGTTCAACGAGATCACGCTCGTCACCGACCAGCTTGAACGGCGTTACCGGGGCATCCTCCCCTTCCAGGCCAGCCCCGGCAGACTGCGGAAGATCGGCATGACCCTCCACCTGGCGCGCGATCCCGTGACATCTCTCTGGTACCATAATGACCGCCTCGAGCGTCACATGCGGGAGCTCAGGCACAATCGGAGGGAAGCGCTGGAGTATTACTTCGCGCTGAACAAACGGCTCCGCAAGGAGCTGCACGGACTGATCCCCGCGCTGCAGCGCAATCTGGCCGATTCCCCCCTTCTGCGGGAGACGGTCCTTTACCGGGACCTGCTCCAGCGGTTCCTGATCACCCCGCGGATCCACCAGAACATGATCAACGCGCAGGATCCGTTCGCCATCGACACGACGGTGTTCAACATCAACGAGATCAACGAGATCGGTGCCCGCTACGGAAACCCCGGAATGGTGCTCGCCCTCCAGGTGAGCATGGCGACCAAGCCCGAAGCGCTTATTGAACTCGATCGCAAAATGCGGGCGCGGCGCGAAGGCATACTCCGCGATCATCCCGAGATCGCACTCCCATCCCTGTGGCTCGTGCCGCTGTTCGAAGACCTCGATGCGGTCCGCACCATCCCCGCGTACGTGAACAAGCTGTGGGAATACTCACTCCAGAGCCGCAGGCTGAACCAGGAGACCGGCGACCGCTTCGCCGAGCTCATCGAAGAGTTGTTTATCGCCGGTTCTGATCTGAGCCAGCATGTGGGTCAGGCGGCCGGCGCGCACCTCTACCGCCAGGCGAAGTATGAACTCCTTCACTGGCTCGCCCGGCAGGGGCTCTCGCAGCGCGTGCGCTTGAAAATGGGAAGCGGCGAACCCATGCAGCGCCAGGGGGGGTACTACAGCGACGTCAGCGGCGCGCCCGCATTCGTCCAGTCGGAAGACGCGCTGGGCCGCTTCGCACTCCATCTCCGGGAGTCTGCCCGGAGGAGCACCGTCTATGCCACGACGCCGATGCTCGGTGTCCTCACCGGGGGAGACCTCCGGACGTTCCAGAGCGCACTTGCCGAGCGGCTGCGTTACCTCCCCGTGCAGGAATTCGCGCACCTGCTGTACCATCTCGCGTTCGCGCAAAAGGCACACCGGCGGGACCTGACCCGGGCGAGCGAGGAATTTGCGGACAGCCGCCTGATGAGCACCGCGCGCGGCGAACAGGCTCTCGAACGGCTGACCGTCGGAACGCGCGAGCCTGCGCTGGAAGAGTTCCTGAAGATTCTCACTGAGAACTTCAGACAGATTCTCTACGGGCGGGAAGAAGATGTTGTGGGGATCCATATCATCTCCTATTTCATCGCCCGTACCACCCCGCCGCTGCGCGACAGGCCGACCGTGCGACCGGGACCCGGCGGGAAAGGGCAGGGCAACAGGATCCTCGAACGCATCGCCGAGACCATCCCTTTCGCGCGCTACGGAAGCCTTCTCCGCGCCATCGCGCACAACCAGGCCCAGACAGCGGTCCTCGGCATCAATCAGGTGACGACCGGCATGTTCCGCGCCCTTGACGCATTTTCCCGGCAGGACTCCGTCGAGGGGGACCCGGAAACGTTTCTGACAGAACACATTCTGCCGCATCTCCCGGTCTACGAAATACTCCAGAGCCTGCGGCTGTACCACGACGTGGAGTTGCCCTACCTGCGCGCGATCGAACGGGCCTTCCCCGCCGGCAATTCGGCATTCCTGGCGCTGCGGGAGGACATCGACGCGATGGGAAAGTACATCCCGCTCTTCCAGCAGCAACTGCTGCGTAGACATGGGATCAACGTGAGCGATTTCTTCAGGGAGAACCGCTTTATTCCTGATCTGCTCCCCACGCTCAGGCCGGACCTTGCCGTGCTCATGCAACCTGACCTGTTCAACACCGATCTGACCCGTCTTCAGGAGCTGGTCGGCGGAAGGACCGATCAACCGTGGCTGGCGGCCGTCACCCCTTTGCTCGCAGCCCCCGAACGGATCCGCCGCTGGCGCGTCCAGGCCTGGTCGTTGCTGGAGCGCCCCGTTTTCCAGCGCGTGGAGGCGTTTGTCGAACTGGCGGTTGCGCTCTATTCACTCTCGTCGAAGAGTCCCGCCGCGGAACTCCCCCGGACGACCCGTCCGGCAAAGATGCCCTCCACCCTCGACCATTTCTTCCGGATGTCGAAGGCCGACGACCAGATGCGGGATTTCCTCGCGGGGGCCATGGAATATCTCACGATCGCCTCCGAAGGGATGGTCGAAGTCCCCGCCACCATCATCCGCGCCATGAAGGAGGTCGAGAGGATTGCCGCCATCGAGGAGCAGGCCCTCACCGCCGATCAGCAGGACCTTCTCCGCTTCCACCTCCTGCAGATCGCCCGGCTGGCGGGAGAAAGCGGTTAACACACCGGTCGAACACGGACAGCATGAGCCGGGTCGTCACAACCATGAGCCCACATGAAGTCTCTCCTTGTTGAGAATATCCATCCCCGTGCTGCGGGAACGCTCGAAAACGGGGGAATGACGGTGACGTCCAGTGCGGGAAGCCTGAGCGAGGACGAGCTCATCGCAGCCCTGGACGGCGTATCGGTCCTAGGCATTCGTTCGCGCACCCATGTCTCACGGCGCATGCTGGAAAACGCCCCTGACCTGATCGCCATCGGCGCCTACTGCATCGGTACGAACCAGATCGACCTTGAGGCGGCGTCGCTGCATGGCGTGGCGGTGTTCAACGCCCCCTACAGCAACACCCGGAGCGTGGCGGAGCTGGTTATCGCGGAGATCGTCTTTCTGATCCGCCATCTCTACGACAAGATCGTCAAGGCGCACCAGGGGGCGTGGGACAAATCCTCAGAGAATGCGCGGGAGGTGCGGGGGAAACGGCTGGGGATCATCGGATACGGCAACATCGGGTCCCAGGTTTCGGCGCTCGCCGAGGCGATGGGAATGGACGTCTCCTATTACGACGTGGCCGACAAACTCACCATCGGCAATGCAGCGCGCGTTGCATCCCTCGAGGAACTCCTGAAGATCGCCCACGTCGTCACGATCCACGTCGACGGCAATCCCGCAAACAAGAACCTGATTGATGAACGTGAGTTCGCGCTGATGAACGACGGGGTCTTCCTTCTCAACCTCAGCCGGGGGCACGTGGTCAATATCGATGCGCTCGCGGAGAACCTGAGACGGGGAAAGGTCGCAGGGGCGGCCCTCGACGTCTTTCCCAACGAGCCGACGGACGCCGACGCACCTCTCCTCACCCCCCTCCGGGGACTCCCCAACGTCCTGCTCACGCCTCACATCGGAGGCAGCACGGAGGAGGCGCAGGAGAGCATCGCGGATTTCGTGTCGCACAAGCTCCTCGAGTACCTCCACACGGGGAGCACGTTTGCGAGCGTGAACTTCCCGAAGATCGCCCTGCCGAAAGCCGCAGGCACGCAATCGCACCGGCTGCTGCACGTCCACCAGAACGTCCCCGGCGTCCTCTCCCAGATCAACGGCATCTTCGCCAAGAACAACGTGAACGTCCTCTCTCAGTACCTCCGGACGAACGAACTGATCGGGTATGCGATCGCGGACGTCGACAGGGAATACACACATTCGCTCTATGAAGACCTCCGGCGTGTGGCCAATACCATCAAGGTGAGAATCCTCTAGCCCCGAGCGGCACATCCACTCTTCTTCATGCGATGGTGCGTCCCCCTGATGACCCGACTTCTTTTCCTCGTGGCGCTCGCGGCAGCCTCGGCCCCCGCCCAGTGGAACCCTCTCAACCCCGTCAGGGACGTTCGGCAGCAGGGCGACGGTCTTCTCCTGGCGATGGAGTCCGGCGTGTTGCGGCTTCAGGTCTGCACACCCTCCATGATCCGCGTCCGGTACTCACCCGGCTCCTCCTTCGTGGATCGTCCGGAATATGTTGTTGTACAGACCGACTGGCCGGCAACACCATGGACGACGCGATCCACCGGCGACAGTGTCACACTCGCGACCTCTGAGCTGAACGTGACCGTCTCACGCAACCATGGCACGATCACATTCAGCGACATCACGGGAACGAAACTGTTCAAGGACGACGGTCGCACGATGACCCCGGTGGAAGTCAACGGCGAGAAAACCTGGCGTGCCGAGGTGTTTTCAAATCTGTGGGGATCCTCCGAGGCGTTCTACGGACTCGGCCAGCACCAGGCCGGCGTCTGGAACTACCGCGGCGAATCAGTCGACCTCTCCCAGGACAACACGAATATCAGCATCCCGTTCTTCCTGTCAACCAACGGATACGGGATTTTCTGGAACAACACGTCGCGGAGCCGCTTCAACAATCGCTTTCTGAACGCCCTCTATCTCAGCGCGGACGTTGCCGACGTCATCGACTACTATGTTCTGTATGGCCCCGGATGCGACAGGATCATCGCCGGCTACCGCGCGCTGACCGGCGATGTCCCCATGTTCGGCAGATGGGCCTACGGGTTCTGGCAGTGCAAGAACCGGTACAGAACGCAGGATGAACTTATCACGGTCGCCCGCACATACCGTGCCTTGCACATCCCGGTGGACAACATCGTGCAGGACTGGTTCTGGTGGACCACGATGGGCGAACCCGTGTTCGACGCATCGCGCTATCCCGATCCGAAGGGAATGATCGACGATCTGCACAACAGACACTTCCACATCATGGTCTCCTGGTGGCCCTACGTCCGCCCCGGCACGACGATCTATGAGGAGATGAGCAGACGCGGCTTCTTCATCGACAGAACAAGAGTCGGAGGATTTCATCCGGCCGGCCAGGCGCTCTATGATGCCTTCAATCCGGAGGCGAGAGCATACTACTGGAACCTGATTGATACCTCCCTGTTCAGGATCGGCGTTGACGCCTGGTGGCTTGACACGACGGAGCCTGAGACGGAAGGACGCGAGACCAGCATACTGATGACCAGCGCGGTTGCCATCGGCAACGGCGCCCGGTACTCGAACCTGTATCCCCTGATGACGACGACGGGAGTCTATCAGGGACAACGCGCGGCAAGCGACCGGAAACGCGTGTTTATTCTCTCCCGCTCTGCCTGGGCGGGAAGCCAGCGGAATGGCGTCGCCGTCTGGTCAGGCGACATCAATGCGGATTGGGTTTTTTTCAGGAAACAGATCCCCGCCGGGCTGAACTATTCACTGTCAGGACTCCCCTATTGGACG
>Ga0315273_10002461_pt1 | contig 21883 bp, 35 predicted proteins | sample YL17G02_0_MG_FD_205753 | JGI IMG/M metagenome (GOLD analysis project Ga0315273, IMG submission 205753) | Sediment microbial communities from Yellowstone Lake, YNP, Wyoming, USA - YL17G02_0 | ecosystem: Environmental > Aquatic > Freshwater > Lake > Sediment | place: USA: Wyoming | collected... | reverse complement strand
CAGCTTATGACGCTATGGATAAAGCCATTGATGCACAGGTAAAGACGTACACTGATATTGCCAACAACAACGATCTCGTTAAAGTCATCAAAGACCGACGAGACTCAGTAGTTGCTGTAGCACAGATGGCTGGTATCAATGCAGCTCCCGACCTGTATGCAATCAACTTTGCTGGTGGTCGTAGTGCGGTAGATGCTTACCTAAACATGATGCAGCTAATACATGGTAACCCTAAAGCAGCCAAAGAGTTGGCGGCTAGTAACCCTAAGTATGCGTACCTTGCCGGTGTAATAAATGATATGCCTGCTGCGTCTAAAGCCATACGCGAAGCTCTTGCTGGTAATATAGCTGAGGCGGTAAAGACTGGAACAGTAAACTCCAAGGATGCCGAGGTTGTAGTTCGAGGGCTTGCAGATCAGTGTATAGACTCGCAAGACCCAGTAACGTGTGCCAGGATAGCAGCGGCAGCAGCAGCCTTGGACATGCCTAATGCCATGCTAGGCACTCTAGCTCACGTTAGGGGGAGCTTCGTAACAGCTAGTGAAGACACTAAGCTGAAAGCGCAGCGTGCTACGCTTGCTAACCTAGAAGACAGCAAGCGCTCTATCGCTCAAGGTATTGCTGGTACTAATGCTAACCTGGTATATGACCAAAGTAAGGGTAAATTCACCCTTACTGACGCTACTCGCTCGGTTCCTGACGCTCAGACGCAGCGATACCAAGCTGCTGCGGGTGGGGCTGACCTATACGCTACGCCAATAATGACTAATCCTTCCATTCCGAGTGAAGTTAAGGATGCGTTGGAGGTTCTTAATGAACAGATCCACCCCTTGTTACAACAGCCGGAGTGGGGCACGTTCGTATTCGCCTCTAAAGAGTGGGTACCTGACCAGTTTATAAACGACACGGTTAATGAAACCAACCTTAGAGCGCAGCAAACCCGTCTCTTTGGTAATGGACAGGACATCCCTGCCTCTACACAACAGATGACTGTTGCTACTCAAGCTGCTATTGCTCGTGGTATCGCTACCGCACAGAGTACTGGCGACCGATCAGCCCTAGATGAGGCCTTGTCACAGGCTGGCATTGCCCCAGTACCGGCTAGTGCAGTAAAAGGCACTGGTAACAAGATAGAAAAGCTTGATGCCGGTACCTACCGTGATACAGAAACTGGCTCGATGTTCATGGTAGACGAGAAGGGTAACCACATTCCGCTGAATGACCCACAAAGTGGTAAAATCCAACGTGGCCCGCAGTTCGGAGACCTTGGGCTGGGTACATTCCAACTCCCAGATAACCTATCCACTTCCGCAGCGCAGCACATTTCCACTATTCAGAGTACCTGGGCAGCTAAAGGATTGGACCCTAACGTAGGGCTAGCGATAGCCATGACAGAGTCTTCTCTTAATCCTAGTGCTAAGGCTAAAGGATCGTCTGCTACAGGGTTGTTCCAGTTTACTAAAGATACTGCTAAAGACTTTGGTCTTGCAGATAGGAAAGATGCAGAAGACTCGGCTAATGCCGCTGCTGATTTGTTCAAAGTACTCCTAGATAGAACCAACGGAGATGTAATTAAGGCAATTGCCCTGTATCACGGTGGTCGTAATAAAGGAGAACCAGATCAGGCAGACCTTGATTACGCAGACCAAGTCATTGGTCACCTACAGACGACTAGTGCCGACTCTAACGTAACAGATCTAAAAGCTAGCTTCTTCTAAAATGGGCGCTATAAGCGTACTCACGTCTCTCGCTAGACTCAGCCCCTCCCTACGTAAGGCTGAAGAAGTCGCTATGGAAGGGCGAAAGCTCTATGCTGGCGTCGCCCCAAAGAACTTACAGTTTCACAATATCCCGCCAGGTAAAGAACTACCTGGATTGAATAGGGTTGAGACTGCTGATATGCATAATCAGCTGGATATCTACCGCCGTAACAACGGACTAGAGCCTGGTGCTAAGATTAACATTCCCCTGTACCAAGGTAAGGATAAGAACTGGGCAGATGTTTACACCGCCATGAAGCGTCACAACGAGAAGACGTGGTGGGGTGAGAGTACTGGTGATGTTGGGTATGATCGTACCTTAATAGATCAAGCATATAGAGATAAGAAAGAGTTAGGCGTTGATGTCCTTAAGATGTCACCAGAAGACTACCTAGATATAGCTAAAGATTTTCCTAGTAAGAATACTGTACAAGATTCTTATGTCATATCCAGGTATTCTACTGGTTCTGGTATGACCAACTTTGCTAAGACCAACCCAGGTTTTAGTAAAGAGATAGATGAGCTAGCTGCTAAGATGGTTAAAGATGGGTTAACAAATATCCCAGTACTAGACTATACTACTGTAACCAGAGATGGGCTTAAGCGCGTATTAGCTGCGCAGCGCCTTGGTATTAGAGAGATACCTGTAGCTGTTATACGAAGCAACGCTCCTGTAGAGTTGAAGGTAGACAACATACCGCTACCTGGTGGTACTTCTGCTAAAAAAGCCCCAAACTATACAGCTAGTGTAATTAGAGAAGGCTCTGATGGTAGAGATAAAAACTTCTTCGGTGGTATAAGCACCGACTATAACAAGGAGAAAGACCTTGTTATGATCTCTTACTCTGAATTAAAACCAGAGCATAGAGGTAGAGGGTTAGGCCTGGACATGTATCGGGAGTTGATAGGTAAGGTTCTAAGGGATAAACACCGATTCGGTAGTGATGATACCCTCAGCCCTGAGTCGTACCGAGTCTGGCAATCGCTAGAGCGGGAAGGTTATAAACTCCGCAAGGCACCAGGTGTTCGTGAGGTTACTATTGGTGAAGAGGTGGGTTACAGAGGCCCGCGTAACGAGCCTATCTTTGAAGTGATAGGATTACCCATAAAGAAAGAGAAGCCACTAAGCCCGCCGAAGGTTAAACCTAAGAGCGAAGAAGTTCGTATAGCAGAGAGGATGCTGGCTATACACCAGAATGCTGATCGAGCTTATCAACGGGCACAGCGTATCCAAGCATTCCAGAACGCCCCTCTCGACAGAGCCAGAGCGCTTAGGGATGCGCAGCGTGGTGATGTAGCCGCCCTAGTGCAGAAGGTGGAAGAAGCTGCTCCTACTAAAACAGATACTATAATGGCGGCTGTTAAGAAGGAAGCTACTGTTGTTACAGATACTGTTGATATTAAAAAGGATCAAACTAGGCAATTTACAGAGTGGTTGAAGACACAAAAACTCCCGCCTGGTTATGATGCTGAGTTCCTACAGCAGCTTAGTTTGGAAAATGCAACAGACATACCGCCTGAAAAGATCTTTGAGGTAGCCAAGTCTACTGCATACCAATACATAGATGATATCGAAATGGCACGAGAAGCAGGGATAGCGGATTACTAACATGCTTGAGAAAGTAAACCTTAAGGATACTATCAGCGCTGTCGTAGGCACTTTGCCTATGGGTCCGCCTGGTAGGATGGGGGATAAGGGTGAGAAAGGAGACCCAGGCAAGGACGGGAAGGATGGTGCGCCTGGTGCTGTTGGAGCCAAGGGGTCTGCTGGCCCCGTAGGGGCACCTGGAAGCCCCGGAGAGCCCGGCAAACAGGGCGAGGCTGGTCCCATAGGCCCAATGCCTAAGCATGAGCGTAGCGGGGCTAAGCTGCGGTTTGAGCAGGACACTGGAGAGTGGGGTCCATGGATAGATTTCAAAGCTGCCAGCACCAATACGGGTGCTATAGGCGGTATGTTGGTATCCCACCTCTCTGATGTGTACGGGGGAGACAGCGCCCAGGACGGGCAAGTCCTTACTTATGATGGTAATGTCAACAGGTGGCACCCTGCTACACCAACAGGCGGTACTGGTGTGGCTACACTGTCGTTTAGCTGGAAGTTTAACACATCCACTGCTACTGCTAACCCCGGTAACAAAGCGTTCAGCATGAACAATGTTGCACCGGCTAGTGTTACTGAGCTGTACTTCAACGATACCAACCAAGAGAACAACGATGTCTCGTCGGTTATGCCATTCCTTACGACTGGCAACCGAATCTTCTTCTCTCAGTCAAGTAACGCTGACCACACTGCACTGTACCAAGTAAGCGGTGCAGTAACAGACAACGTAGGTTGGTGGACGGTACCCGTCACGCACGTGAGTAGCGGTACACTGCCTGCTAACAACGATGTTATCGGGTTTGTATTCCTTCTGACTGCTGCTGGTGGTGGAGCAGACGGACTTGGTCCTGACGGAGATAAAGGGGATGTAATTGTAGGGGGTACAGGTACTACCCTCACACTTGATACTGTTATCGTAGCTGGTGGTCCAACAGGATCTGCCTCTGTAGTCCCTGTCATCACCTACGATGCTAAGGGTAGGCTGACTACTGTATCTACAGCAACTATCACACCCGCTGCCATTGGTGCACCGTCAGGTAGCGGTACCTCTACCGGTACTAACACCGGTGACCAGACGATTACTCTTACATCTGATGTAACTGGATCGGGTACTGGATCGTTTGCTACGACCATTGCAGCTCAGGCTGTCACTAATGCGAAGCTTCTTAACGTAGCGACTGCTACCTTCAAGGGCCGTACCACAGCAGGTGCAGGTTCTCCTGAAGATCTCACGGTAGCGCAGGCTAAGACGCTGCTTAACCTTACAGGGACGAATAGTGGGGATCAAACGATCACACTAACCGCTGACGTTACAGGTAGCGGTACTGGTTCCTTCGCTACTACAATTGCTGCACAAGCGGTTACCCTCGCTAAGATGGAGAACCGTAACACTCAGACATTCATCGGTAGGAATACCGCTGCCGCTGGTGTACCAGAAGAACTTAGCACAGCCACTGCCAAAACAATGCTGAACCTTGCGGGCAGCAACACAGGCGATCAGACGATCACCTTGACAGGCGATGTCACGGGCAGTGGCACAGGCTCCTTTGCAACTACTATACCAGCAGGTACGGTTACTTTCGCCAAGCGATCTAACCTATCAGCTATCTCTCGCCTAGTCGGCAGGGGATCAGCAGCAGGGGTAGGCCCAGAGGAAGAGATTACACTAGGCACCAACCTAAGCATGAGTGGTACTACCCTCAATGCTACAGCTGGTAGCGGTTCCTTCTCTATTACCCAAGCCACGGTCACACTACCTTACCCGGCATCACGACTACAGCAAGTAGTTGTAACTGATGCAGGTGTAGCTAGCACAGACAAGATCATAGTGATGTCAGCCGGGGTAGATGAGACACAGACAAACGCCAATGATGGTACAGATATCCTGACCATGATGGCATTCCCTGCAACAGGGTCATTCACTTTACAAGTAAATTCACTTACACCAGTGGCAGGGCCGTTGGTTATTAACTATACGAGGAGCGCTTAATGGCGATTCTATATGATGCTCGTGGAAACGAGTTCAAGGTAGCACCACCTGATGGTACTACGGGTGAGACTGTAACTGACGGTCGAACTATCTCTGCTACTCTTGCTGCTGTTAACGCTGAAACTGTTCTTGATTTGAATGGTGCAGCAGTAGTTACTTACTATGTCACTACTGGCGCAGGCTCATTGACGCTAGTGTGGGAAGGTACCATTGACGGCACTAACTACATTGCTATGCCAATCTGGGTACAAGGACAGACACTGGCTGGTACACTGACAGCAGAACAGTACGCTCCGTCGGTAGTAACTGCTACCACTATGACTGGTACGTATACCCTTGGTACTACAGGCTTCCGCCGAGTACGGTGTCGTGTATCTGCGTATACATCTGGTAACGTGACTGTATCAGTACGTTCGACAGCAGCTGGCTTCATTATCTATAATAGACCCATACCGGCTACGTTGTGGGTAACCGCTACAGCAGCGGCAAACACAGCAGCAACGGCTACACTACCGGCAGCCGGTACTGGTATGTTCCACTACATTACCGCAATCAGTATTGTGCGTAACGCTACCGCTGCATTGGCAGGTACGGCTACCATCATCCATACTACCACTAACCTCCCAGGATCACCTGCATGGTCAGTAGGTAACGCTATGGCTGCGGGCGGTACTCAGGTAGACGTAGATTGGCAGCCTGGTGTGCCACTCAAGAGTTCAGCAGCTAACACCGCTACAACTGTGGTAGCAGCAGCAGCAGGCACAGCGGTACTTGGCCGCGTAAACGTCAGCTATTACGTAGGATTCTGATATGAGTGTTATAGGAGATTTCTTGAGTGGTGGTCTCAGTATGATTGTTAAACCAATCGCTGATGTCTTCCAGAAAAAAGAAGAAAGAAAGATTGCTAGAGACGCAATACAAGGGCAACTGGCTGCTGCAAAGCAAACAGGTGAACAGGAAGTAACGGTCAACGACCAACATCTCGATCAGATACTGGCATCACAGAACCAGTTCTCGTGGAAGGATGAGTACGTAACTGTATCTGTAGTTGGCATCATCAATGCAGTGATGCTTGGTGGCCTGCTACAAGGGTTTGGGTACCCAGCCTTCTTGGAAGGCGTTATCGTTGGTATCAAAGCTCTTGCTGAAGTACTACAGAATGGTGGTGACCTCGGGTTCATCATGAAAGCAACCGTCATGACAGCCATTGGGTTGAATGTATGGCGGAAATTTTAATTAACTAATGGTATTAGATTATGTCACGAATTGAAGGCGGCAGCGTAGGCCTACAGGCCGATGTGGGCGCTGCACCGGCAAGTGGTTTGCACCACATTGCTAAACCCACAGATGCTGGTGCTCTCGGGCACTATCGAGTATCAGTACCAACCGGTACGCTGACTGCTGGCCTAGCGGCTGGTGGTCAAATCTTCTCTCTTCGATGGGCAGACGCAACTCGTCTACTCGTACTGAAGAGTTTGAATGTTAAAGTTCTTACCTTGACACCATTCACAGGGGCTACCCTTAGTGACTATGGTTCGGTAGACGCAGTAGTCGCACGTTCCTTTACTGTTGCCGCCTCTGGTGGCACGGCTGTTACCCTCACCGGTAACAATGCTAAGGTCCGTACTTCTATGGCAACCTCCCTTGTCAATACGATGCAGGTAGCAACGACTGCTGCTTTGACCGCAGGTACACAGACGCTGGATGCTCAAGCATTCAAATCGTCCCTGGTCAGAGGCAACCGTACTAACCCGGCAGCAGCAACAGAAGAAGCTGTAGCTTCCACCGACAATGGCTTGGCGTTGAACTTCAACGTATCCAACGGTGAGTACCCCATTGTGCTGGCAGCTAACGAAGGTATTGTAATACGTAACAGGACAGTGTGGCCTATCGCAGGCACGGCAATGTACGTTATTGATGTTGCATGGGCCGAAGTAACGGCTTACTAAAGTGTTACAGGTAGACGACGTTATGCTTGGAGTAATCCTATACACGGTATCAACATCAGTAGCTGCGGCTGGCTGGGTTGCTAGGCTGGGCACTAGGGTTGCAGTACTTGAAGCGGGTCATGACGCTATGTCAGATCTCTTGCAAGAGATTCGTATGGATATTAAGGAGTTGGTAGCAGCCCTACATGGGTCTGAGTTGATTACGCGACCGCGTACACCAACAAAGAAAAAGCCATAATCCTCCTCCTCCTGGCTTAAGTCCTTGGACTAAAAATCAAGGCAAAGAAAAGGCCCCTTCCTCACGGTTGGGGCCTTTTTTTATGCTTAAGTTATTACTTAAATGCGCGAGTAATAAACTTCTTTAGCCATGACTCTGCCTTTTGCCAATCCCCTAGGTCATGGATTGAGGCTTCAAGTTCCCTATGGCATGTCGCACACAGTGTCCATAGGTTGTATTCTTCATTGTTTGTGTTGTCCCCGTCCCTGTGGTGCACATCAAGGGATCTAATAAAGAGAGGTGAGTATCCGCACAGCTCGCAGCTAGTCTTTCTAGTCACGGCGTGTGATGTCTTGTGACAATAGTCACACTCGGCACCGTATGTTTTGGTGCCAGCTATACTATAACCTTTGTACCTCTTAGGGGCAGCCCCACATGTTTCACAATAATCTCCCTCCTTGTGCTTTATTGGCCTTCCTTTAGCCATTATGTTTTCTCAGTATACTCCGTTACTAGTCCCGCTTCTATTGCCTTTGTAAGGGCAGCTAATGCGTTCCAAGCGTCGGAGACTAGGTGGTGGTGGAAGTACTTCGTTCCTGTATCAGGATCTTCGTACACCATGTCGTACTCTTGGCCCTCAGCTAGATCAAAGATGTGTCGAACTTGTGCTTCGAGATAGCGCTCTTCTGCATTCTCGACAGCAGACCATCCACCGTAGGTGTACTTGTTCGCACCTGTGTTGGACAGCCATCCGACGGCTCGAAGTGCAGGGGAGAAATACTTAATGACCATCGAATAGATGGCAAGTTTTCCTGCATCAAGCTTCGCACCTCTTGTATGCTGAGGTATACCACTGGGGTCACTCTCAGACTTCACAGACTTCTGGGGTAGGCTCTTCACTGGACTTCTCCATATGCTCATCCCACTCTTTAACGAACTCAATCAGGCTTACCCCGTGCTTCTCTGCGCTGTTCATAAGGGCAGGGATGTGAGACTCTAGCTCTACTACGTCACCACCAGTGGTGATGTCCATATAAGCTACAGCGTGGAGGATACCGAACTCGTTATAGATGCTCCAGAAATCGTCTACGATAGACTGATCTTCAAGCAACGCGGGTCCACTGTTTACTTCGTCCATTATACTTCTCCGTAATTGTCGTCAGCCAAAGCGTCTTCGGATTGCGCCGAGTGCGCGTCTTCACCTTCGAGGTTGTCATTCAAAATCTCCAATACATCAATTAGATAATCGTGATCGAGGCTGTTAGTTAGTACACCTTCGATCAAATCTCGCATACGCTCTAAGTCGTCGCGGGTAACTCGTACCATGTCATTCATTTAACCATTCCTCTGGTATGCGCTTATCAGCGTACCGCCATGTTAAGCCGTTGAAGATTCCTCTACCTCGGCCTTCGCAAATGTCTGCGTAAGTTTGCTTTGCACCCTTGCTAGTTCTTGTACGGCTGTTTGTGAAAACGAACCGGAGATCCAGGCCGGGATACTGTCGCTTGACCCAAGCGTGCTTACACCTGTCACTGTATTCCCAAATGCCTTTGGTCTCGACGACGAGCCAGCTTCCATCCTTCCTCGGGATGTAGAAGTCCGGCGTGTACGTGTGGACCGAGGCTGGGAGGAGCCACTCGATTGTGCCTTCTTTCGGTTCATAGAAGAACGTGATACCGTTGTCTTCGAGGAGCTTACCATTTGTTCTCTCAAGCTTAGATTTGTACATCAGTTAATTATATTTAGTTTGATATTGCATTGATAGCAATACCCGTGATACTGTCCTCGTGAGACTAACTTAGCTATGGTTACTAAGGGCATTATGTTTGACTTATCACATGCCCTACACCGGTGCCTTATCTGTACCTCATCGTCGTCAGTAACCTGAGCGTGGGGCCACAGATCGTTCTTCTCATCGACAGTCATCTTAGTAATAGTCATTGTCCCTTTCACTAGGAGGCAGCCACTTATCGTTGGGCTTACGCCACATGTGTAGCAACTGAGCGGTCTCGGTCAATGCCTTGTACCACCAGTTACCATAGTACTTTTCGTACTTGTCCTTGACGTGCTCATACATAGTAGGCTCGTCGTGCATATCCTCTAGCTGCTTAACCCACGCGGACTTAGGTCCGATGTTATACAACCCTTTGATATTATCTACTGGGTCTCCTGTTAGGAGTTGCCGATAGAAGTTACGGATAGCTTCTACAAGGGTAATATAATAGGGTGGCTTCTCTACGTGTACTTCTCCGAGCGCTTCTCTTTTCTCTGCTTCACGCTTAAGAGTCCACGCGAAATGCCAACCCGGAACAGTGTTAAGGTCTTTATCACGGCTACAGATAACCGTCGCAGCATGTGACTTGATGTACTCCTCGTCGTAGTTAGAGAGCTTCGCAAGCGCAAGCCAGTCTCCCCACTGCTCCATTGCCATACCGTCATCAGCTTCATACCCTTCACACCACTCGGCTCCAAATGTAGCATGATAGTATTCCTTGATCTGTCTTGCATAGTGAGGTCGCTTAGCAGGATCTCGATTGGCTTTGTATCCAAGGATGGTAGCGATATCATATCGAAAGTTGTGGGACCGAGAAAGAAAAGCTCTGAACCCTCCAGCCTCCGACTTAATGAGAATAGATACGAAGCGGCCTTTAGCAAGCGGCTTGATATCTTCCCACGGAAGTAGTACCCCATTCTCATCTGATATACCCCCAAGCTCATTGGCTGGCATATCCGCATCAATCAGCGCTAACATCATGCCACCTCGTTCGTCGTTTAATACCCAACCTTTCAAGTGTACGGTAGATAGCCTTGTGATGAGTCTCAAACTTATCTGCTATCTCCCTACCCGGTAGCCCCGCTAGATACAGCGCAGCTATCAGCTCCTCATCCTCTTCCTTAATAGCGTAGTGGTAGCTATCACACCTTGCCATTGTACTCTCCTTCTGCTGACTCAATCATCTGGTGTACTATACCAGCAGCAGCATCTAGCTGGTCATGATCTAGCTTCACACCAAGGGTGTGCTCAAGGACGTGGAGACACTCGTGTATAAACGAGTGCTCCATGTCTGCTCGATCTTCCTGGTCTGCTAGATAAATGGTGTGCTTAGTATATGAGCACAGAGCATTTAGTTTAGCTGCTCGCTTAGCACCCATGCGTTTAACAATCCACAGTCTATTGACTGCCTTGAATGTCGCAGGGATCTTCATGTTATTCCAAAGGAGTCCAGACTGTTTCTCGCTCTGCTGAACGATCTACTGATACAGCAAGTTCTTTCTCGAAGTTGTATTCTTTCTTCAAGACAGTCATGCCTTCCGGGAATACAGAAGTTACCTGCGCGAACGCTGCTACCTGTGTACGGGTGGTGTATTCACCAAGTCCATCAACATGCACATTGCGTGTTGCCTTCTCAAAGGAGGCGACACCATCCGAGCGATCACCGCTAGCGTAGAATGATACCTCACAGTCGTCATCAACTGTTACTTTCAGATCAGGACCATACTCACGAGTAAGAATATACGTTGTCATTTCGTTGCCTCCAGTTGCAGTACCATACGCTCTACCTTGGAGCCTTTATAGTTAGCTGCTGATTTAATTACTTCACGAATCCCATCCCACAGATGCTTAGTCCAGACATCTGCATCCGGTGCATCGAAGTCGAAGTAGAATGCTTCAGTGTCCAGCTCTCCTACTGTCATACCTTCCGGCACACTCATCACACCCATGATGTTAGCGTATTTGCTGACATCTTTAGTACCTGCCTTCATCACTTCGTTGTGCACGATAGTGAGGTAGCACGGCTTGCCGAGCAGTTCACCCAAGCCGGTAGCTTGCTGGTTCAGCACGTTAACATACTTCATCAGGCTAGCTTTTTCATTGCTAGACTTACTAAGACGTTGCGTGCGTACCATGTGCTGCTTGCCCTGGTAATCACCCTCATCAGCTATCAAGCGAGTAGGGAGGGAGAACCACAGTTGTACCTGGTCCTTCACACCGAACTTACCATCATGCTCACCCAGCTCTACGATACGTGCAAGGCGTGCGGGGATAGTACCCTCAGCCGGTATGCCGATCTTCGAGCCACCACTTTTATCTTGCGGATTAAGCGCCATATTTAGTTCCTCTTAATTCTTTGAACATTCGTTGTACTTGTAGTACTTGTGATCTTGCGTCATCTAATGCGTTGTGTGCATCACCCACCTTCAAGTCGGGCCTCTTACCTTTGAGTGTCCAACCTGTCAGTTTGTTCCATAGGTACGTTAGTGTCCGTACATCTAGGTCCGACCAGTACTTGACTGGGTATTCTACTCCGTAATCGGTGCAAATATCTCTAACAATAGCATTGTCAAACATGTTACCGTTACCCCATATACGAGTACAACCACGGCAGAACCTAACAAATCTGTTAAGTGCGTCAGTAGTGTCCTCAACGGGCTGTCTGAGTACGTCGCGCGCTTCAGCGCTCTGTTCATTCCACCAATCCATCGTTGCAGGGTCCGACTTGCGCCCATCTGCTTCCTGCTCCTCTGTGTCTAGTACAGCGTAGAAGCTACGCTCTTCCTCTTTGATAGTATCGAAGTCATCCTCTGTGTCAAGGCGAAATCGTACTGCCCCTATACTGACGACGATAGCATCACTGCCTGTGCCAAACGATTCGATGTCTAGCATCACGTCAGGGTATAGTTCATTCTTCATATCAATGGCACTCCGCCCAGTTGTATCCGAACTTGATGTCGATATCTTGCGGGCATATAAGCTTGAAGTGGCTGTTGGTATTAGCAATCGCTTCCTTTGCCACACTTGTGAACTCATCTTCCCTTCCTTCCTTTATCAGGAACTGACCTTCGTCATGGTTAACAGTTACTTGTTGTGAGATGCCTGACTTATGAACTTCTCTAAGGAAGTATTTCATTACTGTTGATTCAAGGTTCTGCATCTTGTACACAAGTAGCATGTGTTCGGCGCGAACCCAGATAGCACGTCCATCATAGCCTTTAAGGTAACCACTATTCTTCCACTCCCCCTTCAACCTATCTAGTAATAGTTTTAGTTTAGGAAGGTTCTTGAAGAAAGCTTCTTGTATACGCTTGGCTTCATCCAACGTGACACCTAGGTCCGCAGCTATTTTGTTTATACCCGCGCCGAACAGCGTGGTATACACTAGCTTCTTACCTTGTTGCCTGGTCTCAAGGTTAGCCAACTCAGCAACGTAGGAGTGGACATCGCCCTCTACTACCTGCCGTTGGAATTCCTCATCCCCCATCTCATTGCACAGGCCTCGTAGCTGACATGATATCAGATCTACTCCGGCTCTTATAGTTCCCTGGTCGTGACCGAACAAACCCCTAAGTTCAGTACCGAATGGGGAGTGTACACCTGGGACATTGACTACTTTTCGGTGAGTCATTCTACCCGTTGGTGTACCCATCGGCACGGTCTCAGCTGAGATCCTTCCATCAGGACGCACGTCCCTAAGAAACCCCTCAAGCATACCACGCCGGTGTGCAAGCATCAACCTACGCACTACCTTATCCCCGAACTCCTCTTGTCCTTCCGGCCAGCGGCATGACTCAAGAGATTCTAAGGTGAGCTTAGGTGATGTCTTTACCTTGTTGCCATACTCATCTCGTATGGGCTTTCCATTACTACCCTTCTTATAGTTCCATTCAGTAGGAACCCATCCTATGGACATTAGATATTCTTTGACCTGCTTCTCCGATCCAAGGTTGATCGGCTCGGTCTTGACTATTAAGTCAGTACGGTACGTGACAAATCCAGGTCCGTAATAACGCAGCGCCGCTGCGCTAGGTGTTCCATCTTTCTTAAACTGAGACTTCGGCCACGTAGCTTGCTTGCTCGCTGGGAGAGGTACAGCTGGGAGTAACGGAACAATGGTAGAATCAATAGAATCAACCTCAATTGAAATGAGGTCCAGTAGATCTTTAGCCTTAGCGACATCGAACGGTACTCCTAGTATCTCTTGCTCAGTCATGATACGAGCAATGTCTTGCTCAAGTTCAAATGATTCTGTCCAGTTAATCTTGTTACCAAGATCCTCTCGATCAAGGGCTTGCATGACCAGCTCAGTAATCATCACGTCTTCTACACAGCGGTGTAGCATCTCTGGTGAGTACTGTGTCCAGTCAGTGTGCTCAGGCTTACCTCTACCTACTCGGTAGCCCCACGCCTCTAGGCTGTGAGTACCAGCATTGGTACCAGCAGGGCGAGGGCGATCAGACTGAAGTAGCCTAGATCGGATAAGAGTATCGAATACTTTCCCTTTGAATTTGAAGCCATACAATCTCTCCAGTAGAGGTAGGTCATAGTTGATTATGTTATGACCTACCAGTGCAGCTGCTGTACCAAGGAAGTCTACGCCTTGTGCGATGCAAGTAGGGTCGAACGTATAAGACTGGTAGGTCTGAACGTCACGCGCTGCTATGCACCACACTTGAGTGGCGTCATCCCTTAGCCCGTTAGCTTCGATATCAAATATCAGTATCATATGATACCTGTCCTACTGCCATCTCTAAGGCAGACGGTGGAGGTGTGATAACCCCAAGATCAGATAACTTAAGACCCCTCTCCTCTACTGCGGCGTCACATTGCCAGCCCATGTTCCATGCCTCAATAGAGGCCTCGTCAAACTCGCATTCACCCGGCATGGCATTGCCTGCCCGATAGTCTGCTTGACCTTGGATGAACCACTTACGGTAGAAGGAAGACAGGCTCTCGCTGAACTGCCCGCCAGAACTGGTTGCCCTACCGAATCGGCTATCGTTGAATCCATCAAATTTTATAGCCATGCCCATCTACTCCTTCTGAGCCATGCTTAAAGCCCTGTTTGTAGAAGCCGTTAAGATCAGAACGAGAGTATGGGTTGTTACTTGAATCAGCTACCTCTTCTTCACCGTCCCTAAGGCCAGTAGCGAAAGCGATAACCTCATCATGAGGTGAGTCAAGCATACCATACTCGGTCATTGCACGCCACACCCAGTTAAATAGTTCTTTAGTTCTTGACATGATCTACTACCTTATTAAGGCGAGGGTCGTACTGCGTTGATTGTATCATGCTGTTGTCTACCTTATTAGACAACTGACTATAGACGAAGTTCCTTACTGCATCCAGCTCATCGCCGGTAACATCTACCCTGCGTTGAGCCAGCTTAGTCCGGTAGATGTCAGCGATAGCTGTAGCTATTTCTTGTGCATCGTATGTGTTAATCATCGGAGGATAAACACGTGTGCTTCACCCGCTTGGAGGTGTTTGAAGTGCCAAGCCAGTTCGCTGAAGTGTTCGTATGCTTCAAACCCTGCCCATACTACAGCTACTACCAAGCCTACGTGCACTATGGTATACGGCAATGCGCGTACTGATTCAGTAAGCACGTTAACCCAAGCATGTGCCAGCTTGAGCGGGTTCCAGGTAGCCAAGCGAGGCAGTGCCTTACCCATTGCTTTAACAAAATCTTTCAACTCACGAATGATATGGTTCTTGTTCATTTAGATACATCCTCTACGTTAAGAATCTCTCGCTCTAGTACACGAACAAAGTTCGTATCTTCTAGTGCAGCATCGAACGCTTCCTCTGCTGTGTTAGCATCCACGTACTTAAGCACGGTCATGCGGATCTCAACAGCCCACTCTTTAACCTTTCGTTTAACTGTTATCACCCTCTTCTCCGGTAATGTATAGGCTCGGAACTCACACACGGGTTCAGTGCACAGGGCACCACCCTCTTGTTTACAGATAGAGCACCATGATCTGGAGCTACTCACCATGCAGCCCGTCGTGCCCAGCCTAGTGTGAACTTAGCTTGGCTCATGTCATTCGCAACCAGCTCACTATAGAACTCGTCCTGCACCATCCTTACCTCATGAATCAGAACGTAATCTTGGATGTCGTGGTTGATATAGCTAATAGTCAGCGGCCCTACCTTCCCATCCATTACTACGGCAGCAGTACCTACTACATCATTGACTGCCTGCTGCAAGATCTTAGCGGCTCGCGATACACCCATGTTCACTGACATGTCGAACAGTTTGAATGCAATCAAGTCGCTCTGTATATAGTTAGCCTGGCTTGCTAGCCAGAAGTGGTCCTCGTATAGGTCAGCAATATCCTCATCATCCAGCTCAGCTGGGTTACGAGTATCCCCTATGCTATCAAGAAACCTTTGAGATATCCCCTTGTAGGTGGCACCACCCTTGTCGGCAGGGTCATCAGATAGCCCACCCTCGTAGTACAGGGTACGTCGGAGAGCTTCGTTGAACCTACTCATTTAATACTTCTCCAGTCTTTCAAATACACCACTGTCTCTGAGTGTTTCAAATGGTGTAGAGGTTATGGTTATGATCTGCTTGAATACACCCTTGCAACCCTTCTTGTTGGGTGCGTGAGGTGCGAACACCTTGTCCCCTCTCCTATCTATCGTTCTCTCTAGCTCAGCGGTATACCCGCAGCTATCACACCTGTATGTATATGTTGGCATTACTCCCTTCCTTCATAGATCTTTTGTATAACTCTGTTAGAGTACCGTCTAATGGTATACTTGCGTATGTACGCTATGACAAACATGACAGCAGATAGTGCTGCGTTCTGTGAGTATGTGAATGGTATACCCAGTACATGCACAAGGAACAGCTGACTAACCCAGAAGTTAATGGCCAGGCCTATGATGTTATCAGCTAGTGCTTCCACTGCGTGTATGTGTCGTGCTCTAATTCTCATCAGAAATTCCTCTTCACTTCCTTATCGTAGTTAGCTGGCTTAGCCACCCCTACCATTCGTCCCGTATCTGTGTTGAAAGAGAGGTAGTCAGCTGGTCCAGTTCGTCCACTAAACCTACATTTAAGAACTGTAAGTTGCGAAATGTTTCTACAATAGTAGTCAGGGTGCTGTTGATTTCGGGATAGTGCGATGACATCCCATGATAGTTGCTTGAGTGTACCGCTTCCGCGTAGGTCGTCAAGTGAAGGGATAGCTCCCTGCTCAAACGATTCACCGCCTCCAACCTTTCTGAGATGGACAACAATGAAGATAACAACATTCAACTCCTTGGCTATCTTAGCCAGCTTGGTCATGACAGTATCTATTCGCTCTCGTTCGTTTCCTTCGGCAGCGTACTCAGATATGACAATAGAGAGGTGGTCAAGGAAGATTGTCTGGCACCCACAAGCGGCGAAGTATCTAATCTTCCCGAGAAGGTTGTTGTCATCCATCCCTCCGAAGTGGTCGTAGAACATGAACCTACCAGAGGCAAAGAGTTCATCGTGCGCCGCGCGTTCGAGGTGTCCCTCGCGCTCAACATCAGGTAGATGTAGTCGCTGTCCCATTCTAAGCGACATGAGACCACTGACGGAATCTCCAACATCTTCTTCAAGAGATATGTCAGCGATTCCCAAGTTGGTAGATTCCCAGACGTGGTACTTAAGCTCTCGCATGAGCTGCGTTTTCCCAACTCCAGTACCTGAAGTGATTGTGACAAGAGAGCCCAGCCTGTATCCATATGTCATCCTATTAAGTTCGATCCACGTAGACGGGTAGCTGTAGCATTGCTGTGTGCTGGCTGCGCTGTATCTTTCCCATGTGTCAGCGCCATTGATGATGCCGTCGGGTTGGTACTTACGGGCGTGCTTGAGGATGTCCCACTTAAGCTCCTCTCCTCTCCCGGCCAGGAGCATGTCATTCGCGTCTTTGAGGGCGAGCTTAGCCACATGCGCTTTGCCTGGGATAAGCTGAGCCACAGCATTGGTTGCATCTTTACCTGCCTCATCGTTATCAAAACATATGACTACCTTCTTAAAGGAGTCAACGAACTCTAGATTTCTTGTGACATCTCCGGCAGCACCACTTGCGCCGTGTGATATAGAGACAACTGAAGGAACCCATCCTTCAAGGCCACTACTTTCACGTAGCTGCTGCCATATAGCAAGAGCATCATCTTCTCCTTCTGTAAGAATGAGTAGATTTCCTCCAGGCTTGACGTGGTGCTGTCCAAAGAGCAGCCCTTCACGAGTGTTTCCCACAACTGCCCATTGCTTCTCTCTTGACTTGCCCTTATAACCGGTAAGTCCTTCACTATTATGGTGAGGATACCAGGTTCGGATGGGTTCTCCCTGTCCATTGAACTCGGTGCGTACGTCATAGGCAGCACAGGCTTCACGTCCAATACCTTTATGGGGGATGCTAAAGATGGGGAAGGTGTTGACTTCATCGTATGTGCTGAAAATTTTCTCAGGATTTTTTCCATCTACGACCACTCCCCTCTCCTCTCTATACTTACACCTGTTGCAGTACTTACCACCATCATCAAATACTATGAGGTGGTTGCCCGTCTTGTCCCGCCCCATCTCCCTGCACCTGGGACAGGGCTCGTCTTTGATTATCGACATCAACTGCCTCCATGTGGGAGATACGCTTGGCTAGGTTACGACACCTAAGCTGTAGAAGCTCTGCTACATCCTCTTCAGCACACATAAGGTACCAGTTGTACCCGTCTGTGAAATCATCCTGGTTATCAAGCAGCCACTGATAGATGATGTCTGTCATATCATCTAGCTTTCTCTCTTGCTCTTTAGTCCTCATTCTCATCTCCTTCAAACAGGCCTACATACTTGCTCCCCTTACCAGAGCGCTGTGTTACTAGCTCCTCAATGGGTTGGGGGGTGAAGCCGATGTGTTCCATACAAGCGTTGATGTAGCGCCCGTCAGCTTCCCCATCACGCCCTGACTCAGGGATGTGGGCAAACTTACGTACTACATTCTCATGGATGTGACCATGGATGTTGTACTCCCAATACATTTCTTGGGGGTGGATAGGGATGTGCGTGATTATGCATCGTGACCCTGCGATCACCTTGTTGATGCAACCATGCACCTTGTCGAACAGCCGTAGTATCTCAGCTGTATCATGGTTACCTCCAACCACCTCGATGTATCCCGTTAGGCGTGGTCGGATAGAACCAGTGAAGTAGTGCGCCTTGTCCCTGCCTACATCGCCTAGCAGGTACACCTTGTCACGCTTGCTTACTACTGCACGCCAGTTCTCAACCATCATCTCGTCGTGTTCTTCCATACTCTGGTGCCCGTACAAAGGCTTACGCCCTGGTAGGTGCATAACACCTGGGCAACAGAAGTGCGGGTCAGATAGGACAAACACAGTGGTCATGTTGCTATCCTCTACTCCAGTAGGCTCGATTGTAGATCACAACCTCAGCCCCTTCTGGTACCCAAGTAACATCAGCCAGTACCTCAACGATCTGAAGCACAGGCGATTCAAGTTCGTACACTGGGCGTCCTTCAAGGATGTTCTTTGCCATCAGCTCCGCTGCCTCTCTGGTTTCAACCTCAGAGTAAGCATCGTAAGTCGGATAGACTTGAATCACACGGTAAGTACTGATCATTTCAATTCTCCTTAACCTTCAGCTAAGTTAGACACCCAATAATGGGGAAAGTTCCCCACATATGGGGCACAAAAAGAGAGGGGGCAGCATGAGCCGCCCCTCCCTAGCTCACATGGCTAGCACAAGTACCAGTATGGCCTGATATGCCAGCGCCAGAAGAAAACCAATCATCGCATACATGCAGTCAAGCACGTCTTGTGTTACGTTGAACTTATATACATCCCTGGTTTTATACTGCACGGAGGGGTGCATCAGCAGTGATCTCGATGATGCAGAACTTACGTCCATCGCGCAGCTCCATAAGTTCTACCATGTTGACATCATACGCACCATTGCCAGTCGGAAACATGACACTGATGTGTGCGTCACCGGGCATAGCCCCAAGTTGCAGAATGAGTTCAGCTACAGTCATAGCCTTCCCTCTGGTTGGTCTAGGTTGAGTGCCAATGCACATCACTCAGAGCCAATCCTTGTACCCATCCACACTGTTTAGAATGTGGAGCCCTATGAAGCGATACAAAGGGCTGGCCCTGAGTGATGCACACTGGCACCACTCTGGGCCAACGGGTGACTTACGTCATCCCATTGTCATAGGTCGAAATGGGGGACGTTTCGCAACAACGTACTGATGCGGAGCCACCAAGGGTCGGCGACACACAACAATACTAATGCTACGAGACTGATCGCTTTGGCAAACGTCAGCATTTCAGCTGGTGTTATTCCAAGCATCCTTTTCTCCTTTGGTGTTAGACACCAAGTTAGCAATGCAGTTCCCACTGCTGGACTCTACACACGGGGCAGGACTCGAACCTGCACTAGTCTGGACTATCGCTCTATCCATTTGAGCTACCCGAGGAGCCGTGCTTATGTTCGTTCTTTACAGGGTCACCGACAGTTGATGGACTATCGCTCCCTGTAATACGCTTGTGCATAAGCTGGATGATGAAGTTAACGATGGCTGCTATCGTCATAGGAATCGACATTAACAGCGACTGAATGACCATGTGATACATGTCCACACTACACCTCCATCTCTGCGTTCAACCGCAGCGGCTTTGTTCGCCCAATCGTGTAGCTTGTATGCACCGTGGACAATGAGCGTACTACTCTGCTCATTAGTCAGGCTCCAACAACAATGATAGTAACAACATAGCTGCGCTTACCTCCTTACGGTTTGTTACCGTACTTAGTTTGACCTACAACAAGGCGTGCAACTTCGGTCGGATGCTGCACGATGACTCTCTCTTTCTTCTTACGGGCCACGTTGATGTCCTTCTGAAGAAGCACAGGTTCCTTCCTGCGAGACCAGCGATCACGCCATGACGGTCCACCAGTGCGACCACCAGCATCCTGCCATTCGTGAACCTTTTTCTTAAGGCCTGCTATTCGCTCAGTCTCCTGCTTGATCTGCACTGCCAGCATCTGGGCTGCTGCTTGTGCCTTGACCAAGTTATTCTTCAGTGTATTCAACCTATCCTCTTCAGACCGGTTGAATTGCCAAGCCCACCAGCGCAGCATAGCACGCTTCTGGCGGACAAGGACACCGTTCACTATCGCCAAACGATAGCTGCTCATAGGTTATACCTCCACATTAAGTGAATGAACGGTGTTACGGTTGATATTACTGGATCACCTACGGCATTCTACTCTGCCACTAGTCGGAGTTGCACCGATACCGATTGCTCGGCTCTGTAGGGTTGCGCACCAGTGCCCATGCTGCCTTCTAGTGGGCGCAGCAGACGTGTTAGCATTTAACATAGCCTACTGAACGGCTACGGCTACGCCATGTACGAGTGTGTAGCTCTCGGCGTATCGTGGGTGAACACGGCAGGATTCAAACCTGCATCGCTTACCAACGCTATCGGTTTCTGCCTCTGCGTATGCCATTCCGCCACACCCATGTAGGGTGACAGGACTCGAACCTGTATAGATCCTATGATCTGGAGACAAGGCTTACCTCTGTGCTGTTACGCTATCGTTGCTTACCTTTTACTAGCACCCCTCGGGTTTCACACCGGCGTATGGTACTGACTCACAGAAGCAGGACTCGCACCTGCATACGCTTCGGACTACGTTCTGAATCCTAGTAAGCACATGATCCCCGTCACCTTAGCTGCAAGCAATGGCATCAGTTCATGCCAGAGAAACACTATGCGGTGGCCCATGTTGAGTGCATGGGTTACGCTCACTATAGTCACCTGACCAAGGGGGCCTCCCTTGCATGGACTCGAACCATGTAGTCGGGGCACGGTTAGCCTCTTGAGTATAGGTTACTCTTACCATTCTCGGGGCTTGCGACCCCATCAACATGCCAGTATTTCTTTCGTCCCCCTGGATGGGTCAAGGCCTCGGTCTTAAGCACCGCTCTCCTATGCCGCTAGTGTTACATTCACGGCTGGGATCTGAGACGACCTCTAGTCTGGACTAGCCAAGAATCTAGCACTCGGATGGTATACACCACTCGGTGAATTCACTCAGCTAGTACATCTCTTCATAGGAAAGAGAACATCAAACTCCTGCTTACATCAACCGAGCAGGATCAAAGTCAAGGAAGTTGGAAGGTTGAGGGTAGAACGCTTCATCAGCCATGCTTAGTGACTGATGCCAGCTTGCCGGTACCTCCGAACCAGCTCACGAATTGGTACTTGATCCAACTCGTTCTTCAGGAGATCAGCAATCACCAGGTTTGCAGGATTGGGGAGGTCAGGACCACCGTCACTTGGCGTTACACGCTCAGAGAACCAGCCTTTGAAGGCCTGGTAGACAGTCCCTTCCTCCTCAGCACGAGCACGAACCTCAGCACCACGGTCAGGGATCGCCCATCCAACTGCTCGCCGTAAACGGTCGGCAGTATCACGGACAGCCATACCTAACGCGCTCAGCTGAGCAGCCGAGGTACGTGGTACTACAGGGTCATGCGCCAGTGCGTCCACCGTGGCAAACTTCACAGCTTGCCCGAACTTG
>Ga0315273_10002460_pt1 | contig 21891 bp, 18 predicted proteins | sample YL17G02_0_MG_FD_205753 | JGI IMG/M metagenome (GOLD analysis project Ga0315273, IMG submission 205753) | Sediment microbial communities from Yellowstone Lake, YNP, Wyoming, USA - YL17G02_0 | ecosystem: Environmental > Aquatic > Freshwater > Lake > Sediment | place: USA: Wyoming | collected... | reverse complement strand
GGTAGACGTGGTAGTGGGGAACTTCAACTCCAGCGTCAAGTCGCTGGCGCCGGCGGCCTCCAGAAGCTGGCGCGCCTTGGCTATGTCCCTCTTGAAGCGCTGACGCAACTCGTCCTGAGGGAGTGACCAGAAGGTGAGCCCCCAAGAGACCGGGCCGGTATAGTTGCCTTCACCGAAGCACAGCTTCTCGATCATGGCGTCGCGGTCGATGCCGATGTCTAGCGCCTCGCGAACCCGGACGTCCCCAAGCTCTGCCCTGCCGACCTCATTTATGCCCATCTTGGTGACGAGCAAATAAGGCTCCTTCGTCATGATGACGTCGCTGCCGTAGCCGGCTACCTCGTCGGCCTGGAGCTTCGTAGGGGGAGCGTAGAGATCCAACTCCTTTGCCCGGAAGGCGACCCTGAGGGCGGCATCGTCGGCGATTGTGCGCCAACTCATGCCGTCCAAGTAGGGGGCGCCGCCGTAGTAGTCTGGGTTACGCACGACCTCGGCGTTGTTGGCGCGCGAGAAATCCTTCACCATGAAGGGCCCGGAGCCGAGGCCACGGGTCTCAAGGTTTCCCCACTCTTCCACTGCCTCCTTGGGCACAATGGCTGTTTTGATGCTGCCCATGTCCTCCATCGTGTAGGCATAGGGTTTGGAGAGGCCGATCTGGACGGTGTAAGGGTCGGTCGCGGCCTTGCTCGCTAGGTAGGTCTTCCACAGGGGTTCCGGTGACGCGGCGGTGATCCGGTCGAAGCTGTAAATCACGTCCTCAGCGACGACCTCACGGCCGTTCACGGGAGGGAGGTTCTGGAAGTGAATACCCTGGCGCAGCTTGAAGACGTAGGTGAGATCTTCCGGCTGCTCCATTGAGGCTGCATGGTCGAGAATGTCCTGCGGCGGGCCGTCCGGCATCTGAACGTCGTGCAGCAGGTAGCCGTAGATGAAGGGAATGATGCCCAGGCCTGCCGCTATCTCTGTGTGAGGGTCGATGCTCAGGGCGGTCGCGATGCTGCCCTGGCGGTATGTTCCTCCCGTCTTGGGAGTCTCGGAAACGGGAGTGCTGGGGGCAGGCGTCTTCCCCTCCTCGTCCTTGTCTCCGCCGCAACCGGCGAGCCCAAGAGCGGCTGCGCCCATCCCAGCCGCACCTGCGGCCAGTACCCGCCTCCGCGATAGGCGCTGCTTAGAGAAACGCTGCCAGTATTCGGAAGTGCTCATCTCTTCTCCTGTCTGTGTTCTGGTGTGCGACCGAAACGGCCCTGGGCCACCCTGCGCGGAACGCCGCGGGAGCCCAAGTATCAAGATGCTGCAAGTATACAACAGCAGCGCTGCTAGTGAAACGGTAACGACGCTATGAGAACGCCATTGATTCTCCCAGGTGCTAAGCAGCCAAGAAAAGGGTACAATAAAGAAAGCTAATACTTACTAAAAAGGAGATTGTCTGGTGCGGATCGCTATCCTTTTTGTTACCGTGGTCGGGGTGATCGGCGCGTCTATCGTTGCTGCCATACTCCTCACCGGCCGCGGATCAAGTCCCGTTGAACTATCCGCCGCCGAGGTGCGCCAATATCAAGGTGAGGACCTCTCGTCGATCAACGACTTCCGCGAGAATTCCATCAAGGGCCCTCAGTATGTTGATAGGGAGGCATACCGTCTTGAAGTAACCGGCCTTGTTGGGAACCCCGGCAGCTACACCTACGACCAAGTGGTCGACAACCACATGCACTACAAGAAGGTGGTGACCCTGGACTGTGTAGAGGGCTGGAGCGTGAAGGTATTGTGGGAAGGCGTGCTCGTTAGTGATCTCATAGATGAGGCGCAGCCTTCACCGGATGCCCGCGTCGTCATCTTCCACGCGGCTGATGGCTACACTTCATCTCTCCCCATCGAATACTTCCGCGACCGGAATATCATCATGGCCTACAAGATGAATGACGTGACGATTCTGCCGGAGCGCGGCTTCCCCTTCATGCTCGTAGCCGAGAGCAAGTGGGGCTACAAGTGGGTGAAATGGATCACCGGGATCGAGTTCTCTAGTGACACATCCTACAGAGGCTACTGGGAAGACAGGGGCTACTCGAACGGCGGCGACCTCGGCAGCGACTTCTTTGACTAGGCGGGAAGCAGATATCTACGTTCTGCTGAAGAGGACGGTGCGCTGGCTCTTACTCGCGGCCGTGCTGCTGTACCTCGTGACGGGGCTGGGGATCACCGAGTTTCGCACTGTCGAAGACCTGACGTTCGGTCTCTTGACGAAGAACGACGCCTTTCGCATCCACGACGCTCTGCTGGCGCCGTTCATCGCTCTGCTGGTCCTCCACATCACACTTCCGGCGCTCATGCGCGTACTCCGCCGGCTCTAGGGGCTATCCGTGGAGGGCCTCCTGAACGACCTTCCCGTCTTCAGCGGTAACATTCATCGCGTGTCCTTGACAGCTATACTGCCGGGTCTTGCATCGAGAATTGGGGATATGCTAGTCTCAGCATATCCCTCTTAACAAGACAGCCGGTTGCTGCTGAACCGGCAGGGAAGCCGAAGGCAAAGGTGCGAGGGTTGACCACCTGGAACCCGGCGGTCGATAATTGTGCCCTGTTCAGCGACGGAGAGCAGTGGGAGCTGCGGTACACCAATGACGAATGGTGATCTCTGGCCTTTCTTCGTATACCTCGGCGCCGTCGTTGCCTTGACATTGGGTATGATGGGTTTCTCCTATGCCCTCGGGCAGCGTCACTCCGAAAGAGCTACCGGCGAGGCCTATGAATCCGGTATCCTTCCCACCGGCGACGCCCGCATCCGCTTCGATGTTAAGTTTTTCCTCATCGCCATGTTCTTCCTCATCTTCGATGTGGAAACCGTCTTCATCGTCGTCTGGGCGGTAGCATTGCGGGAGGCGGGCTGGATGGGCTACGTCGACATCTGCGTGTTCATCGCTGTTCTGCTGGCCGCCCTCGCCTATCTCTGGCGCCTCGGCGCTCTTGACTGGGCTGGTCTCAGCCGGAGGAAACGAAACATTGACGGACGGAACATCTGACCTTTCGGTCGACCGCGGCTCACTCGCCGCCGGCCCTGAATCCTTGGATGCGGCTGCCGGCAAGGTGATCCTGCTGTCCCGACTACAAGACCTCGTCTCCTGGGCAAGAAAGAACTCACTCTGGCCGTTCAACTTCGGCCTGTCCTGCTGCTACGTCGAGATGGCCACGGGCCTGACGAGCAAGTTCGACCTCGCCCGCTTTGGTGCCGAAGTGATCCGCGGTACGCCGCGCGAGGCTGACCTGATGGTCATCGCCGGCACCGTCTTCACGAAGATGGCCCCCATCATCAGACGGCTCTACGAGCAGATGATGGAGCCTCGATGGGTAATATCCATGGGTTCTTGCGCCAACTCCGGCGGCATGTACGACATCTATAGCGTTGTCCAGGGAGTCGACAAGTTCATGCCCGTCGACGTCTACGTGCCCGGCTGTCCGCCGCGGCCGGAGGCGTTTGTGCAAGGACTGCTGCTGCTGCAAAAGGCCATAGGGAGCGAGAGGCGGCCGCTGAGCTGGGTAGTGGGGGAACAGCGTGTCTTCCGGCGCCCCGCGCCGTCGCTGCGCGACCTAAACGGCCCCGAGAGAAGGGAGACAGTGTCGCTTCGCCCGCCGGACATGGTGTAGGTTCCCGCTCCCGTGTATCGATAGAACGCCATTTTGGACAGGGATGATCGCTGAGCAAAGCATTCTCCAGGAACTGAAGGCACGGTTTACCGAAGTAGATCTGCTTACGGAAACGACGCGGGACGGAGTCGCTACCGTCTGGGCGCCGTCTGGCAACGTGTCCCCCATCCTGCGCTACCTCAAATCGGAGGCGGAGCGGCCCTATCGCATGCTCTATGACCTGACCGCCATCGATGAGCGGGTGCGCACCCACCGTGCGGGTCAGCCACCAAGTGACTATACGGTTGTCTACCACCTTCTTTCCTACGAACGTAACGACGACATCCGCATCAAGGTAGCCCTCACCGGCGACGCGCCTTCTCTCCCCAGCATCGTCGACATCTGGCCCTCCGCCAACTGGTACGAGCGCGAGGTCTGGGACCTCTTCGGTATCTCCTTCACCGGCCACCCCCATCTCCAGCGGATACTGATGCCGCCGACCTGGGAAGGCCACCCTCTCCGCAAAGACCATCCCGCCCGGGCCACCGAGATGCCGCCCTTCCGCTTGCCCGACGCCAAGCAAGAAGTGGAGGAAAAGGCGCTGCAGTTCCGCCCCGAAGATTGGGGGATGAAGAGGCAGAGCGAAGATAGCGACTTCATGTTCCTCAACCTTGGGCCGCAGCACCCCGGCACGCACGGCGTCCTACGCGTCATCCTCCAGTTGGACGGCGAGGAGATAGTCGACGCCGTGCCCGATATCGGCTATCACCACCGCGGCGCTGAGAAGATGGGCGAGCGCCAGTCCTGGCACACCTACATCCCCTACACCGACCGGGTCGACTACCTGGGCGGCGTGATGAACAACCTCCCCTACGTGCTGGCCGTCGAAAAGCTTGCCGGCATCGAAGTCCCGGATAGGGTGAAGGTGATCCGCGTCATGCTGTGCGAACTATTCCGCATCATCAGCCATCTCGTCTGGTACGGCACCTTCGCCGGGGACGTGGGGGCCCTTTCGCCGGTCTTCTATATGTTCACCGACCGCGAGCGCGCCTTCTCTATCATCGAAGCGGTCTGTGGCGCTCGCATGCACCCGGCCTGGTTCCGCATCGGGGGCGTGGCCCAGGACCTTCCCGATGGCTGGGAGGAACTGGTGCGCGACTTCCTGTCCTACATGCCCGCCCGCATCCGTGAGTACGACAAGCTGGTCATGGAGAACCGTATCTTCAAGGGACGCACGCAAGGCGTCGGCGCCTACACGCTCGACGAGGCTATCGAGTGGGGCGTCACCGGCCCGGGCTTGCGGGCCTGTGGCTTCGAGTGGGACTTCCGCAAAACCCGGCCCTACTCCGGCTATGACCAGTTCGATTTCGACATCCCTACGGCTCAGCACGGCGACTGCTACGATCGCGCCGTAATCCGTGTCGAGGAGATGCGCCAGAGCCTGCGGATCATCACCCAGTGCCTGGATAACATGCCGTCGGGGTCCTACAGGTCGGACCACCCTCTCGCGACGCCTCCGCTCAAAGATCGCACCATGCACGACATCGAGACGCTGATCACGCACTTCCTGAGCGTGAGTTGGGGGCCGGTCATCCCTCCGGGAGAGGCTGTGGTCGGCGTGGAGGCTTCCAAAGGCAACAACAGCTACTACCTGATAAGCGATGGGAACACGATGCCCTATCGGGTGCGTATCCGCACGCCGTCGTTCCCTCATCTCCAGATGCTGCCGGTCATCTCGCAGGGCTCCCTGGTTTCTGATGTATTAGCCATCCTCGGCAGCATCGACTTTGTTCTGGCGGATGTGGACCGTTGAGGAAGGAAGACTAGATGCTGACAGACAGGGAGCGGAACGAGATCGAGGAACATCTCGCTCTCTACGCCCACAAGCGGGCAGGCTGCATCGAGGCGATGATGGCCGTGCAGCGCCACCGCGGTTGGGTGTCTGATGAGGCAGTCGACGATCTCGCCGAGCTGCTCGAGATGACCGCTGAGGAGCTCGATGGCGTTGCCACATTCCACAACCTCATCTTCCGGCAGCCTGTGGGCCGGCACGTCATCCTGATCTGCGACAGCGTGAGTTGCTGGATCATGGGCTACGACAATCTTCTCGATCACCTGCGCTCCCGCCTCGGTATCGATCTGAAGGAGACGACCGCAGACGGCCGCTTCACGCTCTTGCCGTCGGTCTGTCTTGGGGCCTGCGATCGCGCTCCCGTCATGATGATCGACGGCGCGCTCTTTGGTGATCTGACTAAGGAACGAATAGACGAGATTCTCGCTGGGTATGAGTAGATAGATGGCAAGCAAGACGCCGCTGACCGACGGCATTCGGCCGGGAGAAGCGCTCAGCCTCCAGCAGTACGAGGCGATGGGCGGCTATCAGGGCCTGCGCAAGGCGCTCCTCACCCTGAAGCCCGCTGAGGTGACGGAGACGGTCAAAGCCTCCACCCTCCGTGGTCGCGGCGGCGCCGGCTTCCTTGCCGGTCAGAAGTGGAGCTTCGTTCCCATGGGCGATGACGCGCCCCAGCCGAAGTACGTCGTCGTCAATGCAGACGAGATGGAGCCCGGCACCTTCAAGGATCGCGTCATACTTGAAGGCAATCCCCATGAGCTCATTGAGGGCGCAATCATCACCTCCTACGCTGTTCAGGCGTCCGTCGCCTACATCTTCCTGCGCTGGGAGTATCAGGAGGCGGTGGCGATCCTGACCAAAGCTATCAGTGAGGCGGGTGGGGCAGGATATCTCGGTGAAGACATTCTCTCGTCCGGCTTCTCCCTCGACCTCCATCTCCATGTCAGCGCCGGGCGCTACATCTGCGGAGAGGAATCGGCGCAACTTAACTCGCTGGAGGGTGAACGCCCCAACCCCCGCAACAAGCCGCCGTTCCCCGCTATCGTCGGCCTCTGGGCTAAGCCCACCGTCATAAACAACGTCGAAACGATCTCTTGTGTGCCTCACATCATCCAGAACGGCCCGGAATGGTTCCGTTCTCTCAGCCTTACCGAGGACGGCGGCACCAAGTTGTACGGCGTGAGCGGCAGAGTCAAGAATCCGGGCATCTGGGAGTTGCCCATGGGTACCACCGCGCGTGAGATCCTGGAAGTGCACGCCGGTGGAATGCAGGACGGCCTCGCGTTTCGGGGCTTGCTCCCCGGCGGCGCCTCTACCGATTTTATCGTTCAAGAGCACCTCGACACACCGATGGACTTCCAGTCACTGCAGGCAGTCGGCAGCCGGCTGGGAACGGGCACGATGATCGTCCTCGACGACAAGACCTGCCCCGTCGCTATGGTGCTGAATCTGGAGCGCTTCTTTGCCCAGGAATCCTGCGGCTGGTGCACCCCCTGCTGGGGTGGCCTCCAGTGGATCGTCCAGATGCTTGGCGCCTTGGAGAATGGAGAGGGAACGCACGCCGATCTCGAGATGCTGGAGAGGCACGCAAAATGGCTGGGCCCCGGCAACACCTTCTGCGCCCTGGCGCCTGGGGCCGTGGAACCGCTTCAGAGCGCCCTGAGGCATTTCCGGGATGACTTCGAGCGCCACATCCGTGAGAAGCGTTGCCCCTGGAGGTAGAATGGCGACTATCTACATCGAAGGCCGGCCCTATGAAGCCAAGGAGGGACAGAACCTCCTCCAGGTGGCGCTGTCGCTGGGCTTCGACATTCCCTACTTCTGCTGGCACCCTCATATGGGCTCCGTCGGTGCCTGTCGTCAGTGCGCCGTCAAGCAGTTCCGCGACGAGAACGATACGCGTGGCAGGCTGGTAATGGCCTGCATGACCCCCGTAACGGACGACCTCCGCATCTCGATTGACGATCAGGAGGCGCGGGACTTCCGCGCCAGCGTCACCGAATGGCTTATGCTCAACCATCCCCATGACTGCCCCGTCTGCGATGAGGGAGGCGAATGTCATCTTCAGGACATGACGGTGATGACCGGCCATGCCCACCGTTGCTACACCGGCAAGAAGCGCACCTTCCGCAACCAGGACCTCGGCCCGCTCGTCAACCATGAGATGAACCGCTGCATCCAGTGCTATCGCTGCGTGCGCTTCTATCGCGACGTTGCTGGCGGCCGCGACTTCGACGCCTTTGGACTGCGCAACCAGGTCTACTTTGGGCGGGCCAAAGACGGTGTGCTTGAGAGTGAATTCAGCGGCAACCTTGTGGAGGTATGTCCCACCGGCGTCTTCACCGACAAGACTCTCAAGGAACACTACACGCGCAAGTGGGACCTGCAGACCGCTCCCTCGATATGCGTCCACTGCGGCCTCGGCTGTAACACGATCCCCGGTGCCCGCTACGGCACTCTTCGCCGCATCCGCAACCGCTACAACGGCGAGGTCAACGGCTACTTCCTCTGCGACCGCGGCCGTTATGGCTACGAGTTCGTGAACAGCGAGCGCCGTGTGCGCCGGTCGCTCTACCGGCGGGATCGAAACGCCGAAGCTGCGCCGGTCGAGCGAGAAGAGGCGCTGCGGCTCGCTGCCTCCCTGATCGGCGACGGCGGGAGCGTGATCGGCATAGGATCGCCTCGCGCCTCGCTTGAGGCCAATTTCGCGCTCCTCACGCTGGTCGGCCGTGACAGTTTCTACATCGGCATGGCGGAGGCCGAGCAGGCGCGGGTTCAACAGGCTCTGGAGATACTCCAGAAGGGCCCTGCCGCCGGCGCTTCCCTCGCCCGGGTCGCTGCGTCCGATGCGGCTCTGGTGCTGGGTGAGGACGTGACCCGCGACGCACCGCTGCTTGCGCTCGCTCTCCGTCAGGTGGCCCGGCGGGGGGCGCTCAAGAAGGCCGTGCATTTGAACATACCTGAGTGGGACGCCGCCGCCGTCCGCCAGGTGACGCGGCGGGAGAAGGGATCGCTGTTCATCGCAGCGCCCCATGAGACCCGGCTCGATGATGTTGCCATCACGGTTTCTGTGCCTCCGGCCGATATCGCCCGCCTAGCGTTCGCCGTCGCCCACGCCATCGATGCGGCGGCGCCCCGCGTTGATGGTCTCAGCGATGAGGCGTCGGCGCTCGCCCGGCAGATTGCGACCGCCCTCGCGGGTGCGGACAGTCCCGTGGTCGTGACGAGCGCTGCCTCCGCCGACGAGGATATCCTGCGCGCGGCAGCCAACGTCGCCTGGGCTCTCTGCAAACAGGGCCGTCCGGCGCAGATCTGTATGGCCGTGCCCGAGTGCAATAGCCTCGGCGCCGGCCTCATGGGCGGACGCAACCTCGACGAGGCTTTTGAGGCTGTGCGATCAAAGGGGTCGAAGACGGTGGTTATTCTCGAAAACGACCTCTACCGCCGGGCGGACAAGGCTACCGTCGACGCTTTCCTTGCCGCTGCTGAACACGTGATCGTCGTTGACCACACGCAGACGCCAACCGCGGATCAGGCCGACCTTCTGCTGCCCGCGGCCACTTTCGTCGAGAGCGACGGCACCCTCGTCAACAACGAGGGGCGGGCGCAGCGTTACTACAAAGTTCTCCCGCCGACGGGCGATGTCCAGGAGAGCTGGCGCTGGCTGTCTGATCTCATGACGTCAGCCAACCCCGACCGCGCTGACCACGACCGATGGCAACGCTTCGACGACGTGGTATCGGCGCTGGCTGCGGCAATGCCGGTGTTCGCGCCCGTCGCGACGGTGGCGCCGTCTGCCGATTTCCGGATTGCCGGCCAGAAGGTCGCCCGCCAGGCGGCGCGCTTCAGCGGCCGCACCGCGATGTTCGCCGACATCGATGTGAGCGAGCCGCAGCCGCCCGCGGACGTCGATTCCCCGCTGACCTTCTCGATGGAGGGGTACCAGAAGCAGCCGCCGTCCTCGCTCATACCCCGCTTCTGGGCGCCGGGCTGGAACTCAGTTCAAGCGCTGAACAAGTTTCAGGAAGAGGTTGGTGGCCCCCTACGCGGCGGCGACCCGGGACAGCGTCTCATCGAGCCGGAACAGGAGAGCGGCCGTCTTGCCTCGTACTTCGATACGATTCCGCCCGCCTTCGCGCCGGTTGCCGGACGCTGGCTGTTGGTGCCGGTGCAGCATGTCTTTGGGTCGGAGGAATTGAGCGCGCTCTCCCCTGCCATCGATTCCCTGGCTCCCTCTCCTTATCTGGGCCTCGACGCTGCTGACGCTGGGCTCCTTGGTGTTGAGGAGGGGTCAGAGGTTGAAGTGGCCGCGGATGGCTGGACGGCCCGTCTGCCCGTCAGGCTGATGCGTTTGCCGAAGGGGGTTGCTGCCCTGCCTGCCGGTCTGCCCGGTTTGGCGCGGGTCGAGTTGCCCGCCCTCTGTACGCTGAGTGCCTCCCCGACGGCGAAAGGAGGCGGAACGAAGTGAACGACATCATCCGTCCTCTCGTCACCGTCGGCGGTGTGCTGGCTGTGCTCTTGTCGATAGCCGTCAGCCTGATCTGGCTTGAGAGGCGTCTGCTGGCCCTCTGGCAGGACCGTTACGGCCCGAACAGGGTGGGACCGTTTGGCCTGCTCCAAGCGTTTGCCGACATCATCAAACTCTTTATGAAGGAAGACTGGACGCCGCCTTTCGCCGACCGGGCGGTGTTCATACTGGCTCCGGCCATCATGTTCGTGACCGTCCTCATGTCCTTCGTCGTCGTTCCCTTCGCTCCGGACATCGGGGTAATCAACCTCAACGTTGGGCTGCTGTTCTTCTTCGGCATGTCCTCGCTGGGTGTGTACGGCGTTGTCTTGGCCGGCTGGGCCTCGAACAGCAAGTACTCCCTGCTCGGCGGGCTGCGTGCCTCCGCTCAGATGCTGAGCTATGAGGTGTTCATGGGCCTTTCCCTCATGGGAGTCGTGATTCTCGCCCGCTCTTTCGATCTGCGGGTGATCGTTGAGGCTCAGAAGTCGGTCTGGTACTGCATTCCTCAAGTGCTCGGCCTGGGGGTGTTCCTGGTCGCCGGAATTGCTGAGACACGCCGCCTGCCGCTTGACCTGCCGGAAGCGGAGGCGGAGCTGGTAGCCGGCTTCCACTCCGAGTACTCGAGCATGAAGTTCGCCCTGTTCTTCGCCGGCGAATACCTGGGCATCACCCTCATCTCGGTGATGATCGCGACCCTCTTCCTCGGCGGCTGGCTCGGCCCTGTCTTGCCACCGCCGCTGTGGCTGCTCATCAAGGTATTCATCTGTATCAGCTTTTTCATCCTGTTGCGAGGTGCTCTGCCGCGGCCTCGCTACGATCAGGTCATGTCCTTTGGCTGGAAAGTGATGCTCCCCCTAGCGCTGCTGAACCTTCTCGTGACGGGGGCTGTTCGGCTGGCGATGGGTTAGGTAGAGGCGGATAGAGCGATGTTTAGTCTAGTCAGGGCCTTGTGGGATGTCTTCCTCCACGCTTTCCGGAGGCGCGTTACCGTCCAGTACCCGGAACAGAAGCCCTATCTCCCGCCCCGCTGGCGGGGACGGATCATCCTGTCCCGGCTGGATGGTGAGGAGAGGTGCGTGGCCTGCTACCTGTGTGCCGCTGTCTGTCCTGTCGCCTGCATCTCGCTTCAGGCCACCGAGGATGAGACGGGCCGTCGCTACCCGCTCTTCTTCCGCATCAACTTCTCGCGCTGTATTTTCTGCGGTTTCTGCGAGGAAGCCTGCCCTACGTACGCAATTCAACTCACGCCCGACTTCGAGATGGGCGAGTATGACCGGCAGAACATGGTCTATGAGAAGAGCGATCTGCTGATCGCCGGACCGGGCAAGTACCCGGACTACAATTTCTACCGCGTCGCCGGTTTGGCGATTGGTGGCAAAGAAAAAGGAGGAGCAGAGAACGAGGAGCCACCGGTAGACCTGCGGGGTCTATTGCCCTAGCTTCTCGGAACTGCCTGACGTGAACGAGGTCTTCTACATCTCATCGGCGGTGGCAGTAGTCTCAACCATAGCGGCGGTCAGCGGCTTCAACGCCGTGCACTCACTGCTCTACCTGATCGTGTCCTTCCTGGCGGTCGCGCTTGTCTTCTTCACACTCGGCGCTCCCGTCATCGCCGCGCTGGAAGTGATCGTCTACGCCGGCGCGATCATGGTCTTGTTCATCTTCGTCGTCATGATACTCAACCTGGGCCCGGAATCGGTCAGGCAAGAGAAGCGCTGGCTGAGCCGCGGAATGTGGGCGGGGCCGGTCATTTTGGTTGCCGTTTTAGTCGCCGAAGTGGCATATGTCCTGTTCAAGAACTCCAGTCAACTGTCATCCCGCGCCATCCAGCCGTCGGAGCTTGGTTCCGTCTTGTTTGGCCCTTACATGCTCGGTGTCGAGCTTGCTTCTCTTTTGCTCCTGGCGGGCCTCGTCGGCGCCTACCATCTCGGCCGCCGCCAGTCATCCGAGGAAAGAGGGAGTGATCAGAAGGACCGTTCAGATTAGGCATCGCGGCAGCGCGCCGCGCGATTGCGTTTGCGGATAAGGAGGAATTCATGGCGACAGTGCCGATGGAACAGGGGATGCTCCTGGCGGCGGCGCTTTTCTCGATAGGGCTGGTTGGCCTCCTTGTCCGGCGCAACATCATCTTCGTTCTTCTCTGCCTGGAAGTCATGGTGAACGCTGCCGGTCTCGCCTTTATCGCCGCCGGCTATCGCTGGGGCCAGCCCGATGGCCAGATCATCTTCCTGTTCATTCTGGCGATGGCCGCCGCCGAGGTATCGGTGGGGCTGGCGCTTGCCCTGCAGCTCCATCGGCTGTTCAAGACCCTGGATGTCGACGCCGCAAGTAAGATGCGAGGCTAGTGTTGCTGTCATTGCTCTTTCTCATCCCTATCCTGCCTTTCGCCGGCTTCGCGATACTGGTGGTGTTGGGACACTGGCTCAACCGCGCTCAGATAGCGACGATAGGCGTCGGTTCTGTTGGGCTGTCGGCGATCATCGCCATCCTCGTGGGGTTCGATTTCGTCATCTCACCGCCCGCTGACCACTCCTACACGCAGTCCCTCTGGGTCTGGATGAAGGTCGGCGACTTCTCGCCCCACATCGCTTTCTACCTCGACTCGCTCTCCGTCATCATGGTGATGGTTGTGACGTTCGTCGGCTTCCTTATTCACCTCTACTCCGCCGAGTATATGGAGGAAGAAGACGGCTACGCTCGCTTCTTCGCCTCTATGAACCTTTTCCTTTGTTCGATGTTGACCCTGGTTCTCGCTGATAACCTGGTGCTGCTCTACCTCGGCTGGGAGGGCGTTGGTCTGTGCAGCTACCTGCTGATCGGTTTCTGGTACAGCGACCCGGCGAACGGCCGCGCCGCCCGCAAAGCATTCATCGTCACCCGTATCGGCGACACGGCGATGCTCATCGGCCTGCTCCTGCTCTTCACCCGTCTTGGCACGCTGGAGATCCAACCCTTGATGCAGGCGGCGACGGAGCACTGGGCGGTCGGCTCCGGCGTGGCAATTGCGGCGGCCGGGCTGCTGCTCGGTGGTGCCCTGGGGAAGTCGGCCCAGTTGCCGTTGCAGGTCTGGCTTCCCGATGCCATGGCCGGTCCGACCCCTGTCAGCGCCCTCATCCACGCTGCGACGATGGTGACCGCCGGTGTCTATCTCATCGCCCGTACGCACCCGCTCTTCATCCTTGCGCCGTCCATCCAGTCGACCGTAGCCGCGATTGGCGCGGGCACGCTTGTCATGGCCGGCTTTGCTGCTCTCACACAACGTGACATAAAACGTGTCCTTGCCTACTCCACGATCAGTCAGATCGGCTACATGTTTGTCGCTGTTGGTGTGGGCGCTTGGTCGGCGGCTATCTTCCACTTCATGACGCACGCCTTCTTCAAAGCACTCCTCTTCCTCGACGCCGGCATCATCATCGTGGCGCTCCATCATGAGCAGGACATGTTCAAGATGGGCGGCCTCTGGCGGAAAACGCCCCTCGTCTTCTGGACGTTCCTCGCTGGCGCTCTGTCGCTGGCCGCCTTGCCCCTGGTCACCGCTGGGTTCTACAGCAAGGAGGCCATCCTCGGCGGTGCTTGGGCCTCCGATGCCGGCGGCAGTTGGCTCTGGCTGGCCGGCGTAGCCGGCGCTCTCTTGACATCGCTCTATACCTTCCGCATGGTCTTCCTTGTCTTCTTTGGGGAAGAGAAGACGCCGTTCAAGCTGCGACCGGGGATCCGGTTCGCCCTTCCCGTTGTCGTGCTGGCGGTTCTATCGGTTCTCGGCGGCTTTGTCGACCTGCCGCGGACGCTCGGTAACCAGCCGTGGCTCGCCGAATTCCTCCACTCGTCGCTTCCCGAAACGAAGGAACTGAGCAGTATGACGGTGTTCAACCTTCAGATCGCGGCCTCCCTCGCCGCGATTGCGGGAATCCTGCTCGCGTATGTCTTTGTCCTGCGCCGTCCTGAGCTGACCCGGCGGCTCGTTGCGACGCCCATCGGGACGGCGTTGCATGGCTTCTGGTTCGTGGGCTGGGGTTTCGACTGGTTGTACGAGCGACTCTTCATCCGACCCTTCGTTGCGGTGGCCCGCGCCGGTCGCGGCGACGCTTTCGATCTCATTTTCCGGGCGATAGCCTTTGTCAATCGTTCCTTCCATCTCGCGCTGAGCGAGACGCAGACGGGACGTCTCCGCTGGTACGCCGCCGGTGTCACGTTTGGGGCAGTTGCAGCAGTAGGAATCGTGGTGTTGGTCTCATGATCCTGGCTTGTATCATCGTCGAAATCTTCCTGGTTGGCATCATCGCCTGGATATCCGGCCGCTGGAGCCAGCGGTTGCCTCGCTGGATTACGCTGATAACCCTATCCGCGAACCTTGCTATCTTCATCGGGCTGTGGATCAGATACTTCGGCGATGTCGGCTTTGCCGACAACAGAGAGTGGCTCATCGAGATCGACCACGCCTGGATACCGCAACTGGGTATCCACTTCCATCTCGCGATGGACGGTCTCAGCCTGTTGCTCGTCGTCCTCACCAACTTTCTGGGCATCATCTCTGTCGCGACATCCTGGAAGGCGATCAAGGAGCGCGTCGGCTTCTTCCACTTCAATCTCATGTGGGTCGTCGCCGCCATCATCGGCGTGTTCACGGCTGTCGACCTCTTCCTCTTCTACTTCTTCTGGGAGATGATGCTCATCCCGCTCTACTTCCTGATCGGCATGTGGGGCTACGAGAACCGTACCTACGCCTCGGTGAAATTCTTCCTCTTCACCCAGGCCGCCGGCGTGCTCATGCTGGTTTCTATTCTTGGCCTCTACTTTGTCCATGGCCGCGCCACCGGCGTCTACACGTTCAACTACTCGGAGCTGATCAATACACCCATGGCGGAGTCGACGGCTCGCTGGCTGATGCTGGGATTCCTCGCCGCCTTCGCCGTGAAGCTGCCCGTAGTGCCGCTGCACACGTGGCTGCCCGATGCCCACACCCAGGCGCCGACAGCCGGCAGTGTTGCCCTGGCCGGTCTAGTCCTGAAGGTCGGCGCGTTCGGGATGCTGCGCTTCCTCTTCCCCCTCTTCCCTCAGGCCGCTCTCGACTTCGCGCCCATCGCCATGGGGCTCGCCGTCGTCGGCATTATCTACGGCGCCGTGCTCGCCTTCGCCCAGACCGACATCAAGCGACTGGTCGCCTATACCAGCGTCAGCCACATGGGTTTTGTCCTCCTGGGCATCTTTGCCTGGAACGACCTTGCCCTCCAGGGAGCCGTGATGATCATGCTTGCGCACGCGATAAGCACCGGTGCCCTGTTCATCATCGTCGGCGACCTGAATGACAGGATTCATACGCGCGACATTGGGCAGATGGGAGGTCTGTGGGAGACCGTGCCGCGGATGGGTGGATTCGCGCTCTTCTTCGCCGTCGCGTCGCTGGGCCTGCCCGGGCTGGGCAACTTTGTCGGCGAATTCCTAGTCGTGCTGGGTACCTATCAGGAACACGCCGCCTTCGCCGTCTTTGCGACACTCGGGCTGATAGCTTCCGTCGTCTACTCGCTCTGGCTGATCCAGATCGCCTTCCAGGGGCCCAACAAGCACCGCTGGCATCTCCCCGACATGACCCGTCGCGAGGTGGCGATCCTGGCGAGTCTCGTCGGAGTTCTTCTCTGGCTTGGCCTGTATCCCCAGACCGTGCTCTCCACCGCTCGACACTCAATCGGCAATCTGCAGCAGATCGTCAGCTCCAGCAAGACAGCGGAGACGACGACAATCGTCGAGTCCGACACTCCCGTTGACTTGGCAACTGATGACGAGGCGACGCGATGACAAGATCAGACTGGGTTGTCATACTGCCGCTTATCGTGCTCGCTGCGACCCCTGTCGCTGTCATGTTGGCGATAACGGTCCGGCGCAGCTTCGTCCTGTCTGCCGCCATCACCTTCCTCGGCCTTGTTGCTGCATTCGCTTTGCTTCCCCTAACGTCTTTCCAGGACGACCGGCAGGCAACTCCGCTCTTCCTTCTCGATAGCTATGCCCTCTTCTACATCGGGCTGCTTCTCACAGTTGCGCTGGCGCTGGTATTGCTCTCCTACCGCTATCTCCAGATGTACCCTGGTAACCGGGAGGAGTATTGGATACTGCTCTTACTGGCGACTCTGGGCACCACCGTTCTCGTGGCGAGCAGCCATTTCGCCTCTTTCCTCCTCGGCCTGGAGATCCTCAGCATCTCGCTCTACGCCCTTATCGGCTACTGGCGAGGTAGAGACATCGGCGTCGAAGCCGCCGTCAAGTATCTCGTGCTCGCCGCCGCATCGACCGCCTTCTTGCTGTTCGGCATGGCGCTCGTCTACGGCGAGGTGGGTTCGATGGAGTTTTCTCAGATCGCCGCCCTTCGCCAGGACCTTGCCGACGGCGAGCGGCTGTTCTTCCTCGCGGGCTTGGGGATGATGGCCGTTGGCATCGGCTACAAGCTCGCGGTTGTCCCCTTCCACATGTGGGCCCCTGACGTCTACGAAGGCGCGCCCGCGCCGGTCACCGCCCTTATTGCCACCATCTCCAAAGGAGGCATGTTCGCCCTCCTGTTGCGGTTCTTCACCCAGATCGGGTTCCGCGCCGACGACTCCCTTTTCTGGATATTCCTGGTCGTCGCCATAGCCTCCATGATAATTGGCAACCTCTTGGCCCTGCTCCAGGGCAACATCAAGCGGATACTGGCCTACTCCTCGATCGCTCACTTCGGCTATCTGCTGACAGCGTTCATCGCCAGCGGCGACTTGGCCGTCACCGCCGTCACTTTCTACTTGATCGCCTACTTCGTCGCCAGCATCGGCGCTTTTGGCGTCATCACCGTTCTCTCCGGCCCTGATCGCGACGCGGATCGTATAGAAGACTACCGAGGCCTCTTCTGGACCCGACCCTGGCTGGCCGCCGTCTTTGCCGCCATGTTCCTCTCCCTCGCCGGCATGCCTCTGACCGTCGGCTTCGTCGGCAAGTTCTACCTCGTCGCGGCTGGGGCGCAAACCGCGCTCTGGGCGCCGGTCATCGTCCTCGTTGCCACCAGCGTCATCGGCCTCTTCTACTACTTGCGGGTTATCATCGCCATGTACACGCGCCCCGAAGCGGAAGAGGAACCCCTCGTCGTGCCGAGGCCGCCGTCGCCGGCAGAGACCGTCGTGCTGGTGATGGTTGCGGGGCTGGCACTCTGGTTGGGTGTATATCCATCGCCGCTGCTGCACATTATTCCCGGCCTTCCTCAGTAGGAGAGGAAGGCCGGCTCGGATAAGCCGTGGCGGTTGCGGTCAAAGAGATAAACAGAAGGCGCTGAGGGCCTAGGCAGCGGCTGGGGTAGGGGATGTCGTTCTGGCAGGGAAGATGCCGGCAGCGTATAGGCCGGGCGGGTCTGGGAATCTAGGACTGGCCTTTCGCCATGCGGTATCCGGTCTGCCGCTCGGTCAAGATGTAGCGTGGGTTCTTGGCGTCGTCTCCCAGTTTACGACGGAGGTTGCGGACGAATGAGCGGACGATCTCTGTCTCGCCGTGGTACTCTTCTCCCCAGACCCGCTGCAGTATCTGGTCATAGGTCAGTACCTGGCCGGCGTGGGTTGCCAGCTCATAGATCAACTTGTACTCAGTAGCGGACAAAGATATCTCCTGGCCCCGAAGAGTGACGCGCCGTTCGGCAAAGTTAATCTCCAGCCCATCGACGACAAAAGATGGTCGCCGCTCCGCCATTCCCGGCAGGGCGCGCCGTCGCAGCGCCGCCTCGATGCGGGCCAGAAGCTCTGACGGCGAGAAGGGTTTCGTTACGTAGTCGTCAGCGCCCATCTTGAGCGCCGAGACCGTGTCTTGGTCGCGGGAACTGGCGGTGAGAAAGATGATCGGCACGTCGGAGAATTCGCGGATACGCTGCAGCAGATCAAACCCGCTGACCCCTGGGAGCCTGAGGTCTAACAAGATAATGTCCGGCTCTTCCATCTCCACGAGCTTCATTACCTGCGATGGATCGCCGGTGACGATGCTGTGGTATCCCGCATCCTCAAGGGAGCGCCGAAGAAAGCGTAGAATCTGCAGCTCATCATCGATGGCGAGCACCCGCGTTCGCTCGCCGCGACGCACGCTGATCGCGGGCTGCTTCTTCTCTCTCGCTGCGACCTCCTCTTCCTCAACCGCCACCGGCAGTGTGAAGCTGAATGTCGAGCCCTTGCCTTCGCCGGCGCTCTCGGCCCGTATCCTGCCGCCGTGCGCTTCCACTACTCCTTTGCAGATCGCCAAGCCAAGGCCGGTACCCGAGGCTGGTGCCCGTCCCGCCGGGTGGACCTGGGAAAATTTCTTGAACAGGTCTGGCAGCTTCTCCTGGAGGATTCCCTGTCCTTCGTCTCTGACGCTAACTGTGGCCTGGACGGCGTCGTGCTCCACCTGCACGGTTATCTGAGACGTTGGCGGGGAGAACTTGGCGGCGTTGTTCAATAGGTTTGTCAAGACCTGCACTATCCGGCGCTTGTCTCCCATCACCGGTGGCAGGGTCTCCGGCGTCACCACCAGCAGCTCCTGCGAACGCCCACTACGGGCGAAGATCCTTCGCGCCTCCTCGATAGCCTCTCCCAAGTCCATTGGCTTCGGCGTCACCGTTAGGGTTCCGGCTTCGATTCGGGTCATGTCAAGAAGGTTGTCCGCCAGATCACGAAGCCTGTCCGACTGCTCATCGATGATCTGGAAGAGTTCCTGCGTCTCGTGAAGATCGAGAGGGTGGCGGCTTCCCAGTGCCGTCGCTGCTGAACCCTTGATCGCGGCAAGAGGCGTTTTCAGCTCGTGCGTGACCATTGCCAAGAACTCGTTCCGCAACCGGTCGAACTCCTCCAGCGACCGCAACTGCTCGGTAACGTCACGCGCTATCCCCTCCAACGCAACCACGTTACCCTCGGAGTCATAAATTGGAGTGCTGCGATGCTCCGTCCACACTACCGCCCCGTCCTTTCGGACCCAGCGGAGCACGATAGGCCCGCTGGAAGCGACAGGGGAGCGTCTCATCGCAGCGAGCGCTCCATGATCGTCGGGATGAACGATCTTTAGGTCGATCTCAGGATCCGAGTAGACCTCCTCCGGCGTGTAGCCGATTAGGGAGGTAATAGCGGGGCTGACATATTCGTATCTCGGCTCCGGCGCCATCCGGTAGCGGTAGATGACATCCTGAGCATGCTCAGTCAGGAGGCGATACCGTTCCTCGCTTGCCTGCAGCGCCTCCAGCGTCCGGCTGTTGCGGAGGGCAATAGCGGCGAGTTCGCCGAACGCGGACGCCATGCGGAGGTCGCGGTCGGTGAAGCCCCCCGGCTTGTTGGCGAGGCCGAGCAGTCCCAGCACTCTCCCTTCGATCATTAGGGGCGCGAAGAGAACGTTTTGAAGTTCGGCGTGCCCCTCGGGCAAGAAGCCGACCCACTGGCTTTCGGGGAAGTTGTTTTCATACAGAGCCTTTGCCTGATGATATGCTTCCCCTCGCAGACCGCGAACGGGCATGGGTAGGGAAGGGTCGACAGTGCAGGGTAGGCCTCCCGAATCGAGGAACAGCACCTCGTTCTCACTCTCCTCGGGCGTCAACAGGGCGATATAGCCGGCGACAGCGCCGATGAGTGCCTTGCAGCTATCGAAGATGGCGCGCGCGGCGTCTGTGAAATCGCGGTTCTCTAAGACAGCCCGCGACGCCTCCAGAAGCGCTGCGACCTCCGCCTGGCGCCGCGCAGCCTCGTTGGCAAGCGGCCCCGGGGGTATCGAGTGGGGCGACGGAGTCCAAGCACGGCCCGCGTCGGCGCGCGCACCCTTGCGGCCGCCCGCTGTCCGGTCGGCCTTGTCTCCTGTCTTTCCTTGCGGACGCTTACTCATTCACATCGCTCAAGCGCTTGGTCAATGTTCTCGCGTGTCGCCGGTCTGTACGGAGTGCTGCCCAGCGCAAAAAAGCCCCTGCGACTGAATGGGTTCATCATAGCAGGCCGCTGTTGCCTGTCAAGCAGCCTTTCTCTCCCCAGCGCGATAAGAGTTGCTTCGGTGTGGGGGCCCTGGAGGATGATTGCAGGGTATTCGGGAATGTATTGCGTGCTCAAAGACAGCGCTGATGGGCGTTTCTTAGATTCGAGCCTTGGGTACGCTGTTGTCCCTTTGTAGTAGATTCTCTAGAGTACGGACAAGTTCCCAGGGGTCAAAGGGTTTGGCGAGAAAAGGCGCGCCCAGTGCGCCGTGCCGCCTCTCGGCGTCTTCCTTGTCGAGGGCGGATATAGTGAGCCAAACCGGGCCACCCTGAGAACTGCCCTGCTGGAGCAGCTTCAGCACGTCGCCGCCGCGACCGTCCGGGAGCCCCAAGTCGAGGACGACGGCGTCGAAGTGGTTGTTCGTTATCATTTGCAGCGCCTTCCCGCCTAGCTCCGCGGTGCTCACATCGAAGCCGCTGTCTCGGAGGGAGATGCTGAGGGTTCTGGTAATGGCGCTGTCGTCCTCAACCAGGAGGACCTTCATACGGTTCTTGACGCCTGTGGTCTCCACTGAGCCTCCTCAACTGCCAGAATGCAACCTGCCCCATATCTTACTTCTCATTTGTGATGAGCATGTGACGCCCAGCCTCCGATAAGTGAAGACCGGGTGAAGGACAGCCCCCTCCCCCCAACACCGCTGTAGCGCCAACATACCAATAATTAGGGGTAGAAAGGTACCCGACAACAATGTTGCTCAAGCCGAGATGTCCGGCCCTTTTCTTTTGCGAACCCCTCACGTTCCGGCGCCTTATCTCCACGAAGCAGCTCTACGGGTAGCGAAATCAAGCGGCCGGCCTGCGGCTCGATTCCACCCGTCTCATCGCGATGTGCTGCCGGTTTTCGGCGGAGCCTGGGCCCACGCCGAAGGTGCGCCGAAGCCCGCATTGGAGGCACACGACGTCCCAGCCGGTGTCGTAGTCATACTCGCGGCCGAGGTTCCCGCCGCAGCGTGGGCAGTGGGGGAGTCTCTCGATGAAGGTGATCATCCTCTCGCCTCCTGACTAGATTTCGTTTCCCTTTGTTCGACCGCCGGCCACTTTAGCGGTCGCCATTGGCTCCAGCGATGAGTCCATCCTAACCGTGGTTCGTGAAGCGTGAGTGAACGGTAGGGCATTCGCCGTGAAGGAAATGTGAAAGATAGGTGGAGGATAGGCTACCGGTCCACTTGGCCGGGTTGCCCGCCGTCGGGCTGTGTTGGCCGCGCGCGATTTGGTAGGATCGTTACGCGGCCGGTCCTTGGTGGGACGGCTCGAAAGTAGGAAGGGGAGTCTGCTTGTCTCGCGCAGACGTGGACGCAACGCTACCGCCGGACATCGTGTTCGATGGCCACAACGACACCATCGTCGCTCTCCACATCCCGGAATCGGGGAAGGACCGCTCCTTCTTCGAGCGCAGCGATCACGGCCACCTCGATCTCCCCCGCGCTGTCGAGGGTCGCTTCGGCGGCGGCCTCTTCGCCATTTGCGTCCCGCCCACCCCGACCGGACACGACCTGCCGGATTCCGACGCGTTCGTGACGGACACAGGCTACGAGGTGCCGCTTCCCTCGCCTCTCGATCCGGCCTACGCCCAGCAGATGACGATCTCCGTCATGGCGCGCCTGTTCCGCCTGGAGACGGAGGCGAAGGGCAGGCTGCGGGTGGTGCGCGACACAGAAGAGCTAGTCTCCTGTCTGCGCGCCGGGACTATCGCCGCCGTCCTCCACTTCGAGGGCGCCGACGCGTTCGACCCCGATCTGGACGCCCTCGACGTCTTCTACGCCGCGGGACTTCGCTCGTTGGGCATCGTCTGGAGCCGTCCCAACGCCTTTGCCGACGGCGTGCCCTTCCGCTTCCCCGGCTCTCCTGATACCGGCCCCGGCCTCAGCGAGCGGGGGAGGGAGCTTGTCCGCGCCTGCAACCGGCTGGGCGTTCTCCTCGACCTCTCCC
>Ga0315273_10002459_pt1 | contig 21892 bp, 40 predicted proteins | sample YL17G02_0_MG_FD_205753 | JGI IMG/M metagenome (GOLD analysis project Ga0315273, IMG submission 205753) | Sediment microbial communities from Yellowstone Lake, YNP, Wyoming, USA - YL17G02_0 | ecosystem: Environmental > Aquatic > Freshwater > Lake > Sediment | place: USA: Wyoming | collected... | reverse complement strand
GGCAATAGTATTGGGGACAACGGCTACCGCCACTGCTTCTGCGGCGATAACCATCGCTAACACCGCCAGCGTTACCGCTTCTGCGGCTCTGGCGAGCATGGTTATAGTTTCAGCTACGGCTTCAGCCGCTCTTTCCTTGGCGAATACGGCTACGTATTCGGCCAGCGCTGGGATATACGATGCAAGCACGGCGCATATGACAGCTAGTTATGCTCTGATCCTTGCCAATACAGCGTCAGCAACAGCCAGCGCTATATACTACAAGGCCTCCTATCACCAGATAATTACGGGGCATTCTGCTGGTCCGATGGATTTCGTTCCAAGCGCTTCGTGGCTAACGTTCAAGACGCTTAGCATAAACGGAGCCCTTGGTATTGGAGATTCTTACGCCGTAGATGCTGTGGTGGTATTCAACCCGTCTGCGGTTACTGCAAGGTATGCGTTCCAGCTTCTTGGCGGAGCTACGACAATCGCTTCGGCTTGCTCGATAGCTGGAGCCACTGGAATGGTCCCGGTTCATCTTTCCGGGATATATAAATCTGCTGGTGACGCTACTCCTATAATATATATGCAGATCAAAACTACCACTGGAACTGCTGGGACTATGTTTTATTCTTGTTTTGCCATAAAGTCAGAACGATGTTACTCATGAGGAGACGCTGATATGCTTCCACTTATAGCCGGTGCTGCGTCGTTGGTGAGTACGCTGGCGGGGATATACCAAAGCCAGCAACCCACTGCTCAGTCGAAGATGAGCAAGGGGCGATGGACGGGGCTTGCGCCAGAAGCAACTAGAATTCTCAGCGGATTGTTTTATAACCCCAATATGGGGGCGCAGCCAATTTACAAAAACACTAGGGGCAATCCCAACCTCGGCGGCTACGCATTCGCCCCGCCTAAGGCCATGCAGGACATCTATAGCTCGTACCTCAATCGTTCCTACGGACTTTCTGAACAAATAGCTAACTCAATGGTGTCGGAGTCTGTCGCTCCCATCAAGATCGGGGCGCTTAAGCGTGGGATGAACGCTTCTGCTATGAATCGAGCTACTCAGACTGATCCCAATTCTCTTGCTTCAGCCATGCTTAACATCCAGACGCCAGGTGGTATTGAGCAGATGGATTACCTGAAGAACGCCAATAGTCTTGCGTCGTACAATGCGTGGCGAGCGAAGCAACTTGGCGAATTGATAGGGTGATATATGGCAGAGTTTAAGTTTGAATATGACGCAATGGATCCGAATGCTTCTGGTGGGTTGGTTAAAGACTCTAAGACCTATCGCCCCGTAGGTGGTACGAGAGCACTTGACAACTTTAACCAGATGAGCGACTGGAGCGGCAAGCTTGGCGTAAACTCTTCCCAGGACAAGTTTCTTTCTTTTGGGTTAGGAGCAGGCGTTTTTCCTATTACTGGATTCGATAAAATAGGAGGAATTAAGTTCGCCGCTGGACTATTCGGGGCAAACAAGGATAAGTGGTACAGAGACTATCGCAAGTGGGCCGACTACTGGCGAACGGGCATGAGTAACGCTCTTGGTTATGGAGCTGGTGGAGAGGATGCTGCCACCGACCCATTATCTAGGCTTCAGTTTGCCCTCTCCAAACAAGTAGACATTGACAAGCTCAATAACACCTTCGACCAAAACTACGACGCCACTGGATTAATCAACAGTAGAAATCAGGGTCTGGCTGCAATACTCAGACAACAAGCTGCTGGAATGGGCATCAGGGATGCGTATGAGCCAGTTATAAGTAATACAACAAATGCAAGGCAGACGCTTATAGACAAGTCCCTGGCAGCGTATAGGCCCGAAGCATACCAGAATCAGCAAAAACTTAGCGCTAATGCAAACCAGTTGTTGCAATCAATACAGTTGGCGAACACTGAAGCGCAGCAGTCGCTTGGTGCAGCGGGGAGGACGGTGTGATGCTGGCATACGAAGACCTTCTCAAAATAAGCCCCTACGATGAGCTATTCAAAGATCCGACAGCCAAGGACAAGCCCGCAAACCTTGGGATGCAGGGGATCACCGCTGGTAGTGAAGGCCAGAATGGATCTACCGGGATGATGCTCCTCAATGCCCTGCTTAAACTTATCGGTATGTTCGGTGGTGGTGGCGCTCAGGCTGGTGGTGGTGCTGCTGCTGGTGGTGGTGCTGCTGCTGATTACGGTGGACCTAACGGCCCCTACGGTGGAAGCAACAACACAGGGTGGACTGGTATAGCCCCCAAGGCTTGGTGAAATAAATGCCTAGAACAATTGGAGACCTTATCTCTAGTGGTGTGGAGCAGGCTGCTCTTGAGGGCCAGGGTGGTGGCATGATGGCATTCCTCATGGCCATGAAGGGCGTCCAGGGGATTGCCGAGACGCTGCAGAATATGGAGGCGGAGAAGCGCGTAAACAAGAAGTGGGAGTGGGAGCAGGAAGATCGAGAAGTCGAGGTGATGCAGCGCGATTCAACCAAGTCTAAGATCGAGAAAGAGCGCAAGTTCGAGAAGGCTATTGCGGGAGAGGGCGTGGAGGGGCTTGACCCGGTTACGTTGGCCCAGGTAAGGGCAGCTCTCGCAGGGGCTAACGCTTCTGGAACCCCCGAAATTAAAGACGCTATTGGAGAGATCGCATCCGCTCTCGGGAAGGGCAGCACTAAAGCTGGAGATATAAATCCTGCGGCATTCTCAGCAGCTAAAAGCCAAGTAAGATCTTTCATTGAGTCAGAGTTTAAGTTCATCGAATATACAAACAGAAACAACCCAGACAAAGTGGCGGAGTTAAAACAGAAGACGCTTAAGGATCTGTGGAAAAGCAATAGAGAGGTCATTACTCCTATTATGTGGGATGCTTTAATGGACAGGGGTGGTGAAGATCCTTTTCTGTCTGACGTAAAGGTTGCCATTGGGAAGGATAAGTCTATCGCCAGTGTACTCCTTGGCCTTGCGGAAACAGTTGACAAGTCAAGTGGTACAACGAAAGACCCATCATTGCTTAGGGCTGTTGGCGTGGACGAGAGTAAATCAGCCGATATATTTGCAATGCTTGAAGAACTAAAGTCTGGTGGAGACCCAAACAAATTCCTTGAGAGTCAAAATATACAATCTAGACTTGCGCCAATCGACAAGAAGGGCGAAGACCGTCGCTATTTATACGAGGGCAAGCCTAAGACAAACAAAGAGCTTTCATCTATAATGAGCGACCAGAACACAAGGCTTAGGTTCGCCAGAGAGATAAGACTTGGTCTTCACAACCCAGAGAAAGCCAAGAGCAACTACTTCTTGCAGGAGTACGAGAAGAATCAAGCCGCTAAAGCAGCGGTCGCCGCCCCAATAATCCCAGGGGGAGGGGCTTCTCAGGGCGTCTTCGGGGGGTATAGCCCCCCTATAGACAGGGCATACACGCCAGACCCTGAAGACCTCCCGCCCACGGATGGGTTCGGAAACAATCTGCCTGGGCAAGCCCAGCCGCCGGCTGCTCCAATGGAAGAGCTTCGATCTTTACCCCCTGAGAAGCTCGACGCACTCATGCAGATAATCAGCCAGATGTATAACCCGAGATTTAAGCCGGTGGATAAAACCCAAGAGCCGCTCAGAAACCGTTACCCTGGTCCTCGTCGTGACATGCTTAGGTAACCAATGCCAGTTCTCAACGACTATCTCAACCAGCGCTACGGTGGATTCACCAACCAGGGGGTTGCGGAGAACCGCATAGACACCTGGGGGCCGCTGGCTCGCTACAACGCCACCTCGGTGAGCCGTGGGCGCATGGGTAGGGCTGTAGTCCCCGAGGCTGTGGCTGATCTGCCAACGGGTAACTCTATAGAGCAGTACTTCGCTCAGCAGTCTATAGAGAAGCAGAACGAGGGTGGTGGCGAGTGGCCCATATTTGGCCCGGTGCTCAGGGCGGGGAAGGTGGCGCTGGATGCGCTATCCGCCGGCGAGTACGCGGTGGCTTCTACCATCAGGGAGATCGTTGACCAGAAGCGTCAGTCGGATGACGTGAACCCGGTGAATGCCTTCTTCAAGGGGCTTGCCGCGGGGTTCAGCAGCGACGAAGAATACAAGACCACCATGTACGACGTGCTCACGTCCATGGGGTGGGATCCAGACACTACGAGTGGCAAGGTGGGGAAGGCCATGCTGGGGTTTGGGCTGAGCATGGCTGTGGATCCGCTGTCGTATACTGGGCTTGGCGCGCTTAAGACCGCTAGGGCTGGAAGGTTCGCCACCAAGGATGTCAAGGGGGTTATAGACGAGCTTGCAGCCTACATGCCTGCGTCTCTGAAGAGAGCCAGTGCTGGTGACCAGTATTTCAATAAGGCTGTTGGGCAACCGATTCTGGATCACTTCAAGAAGTTTCGTCGAGAGTCCACGGTGGGCCTTAGCGAAACAGAGCGCATGCTCAAGGGGGTAGAGCACGACAAGCATGCGATTGAGGATACCTTCTTGTCTGCCGTCCCTCTCGGCACAGACACTTGGCAAGAGGCTTATAAGCTTAAAGAGAGAACCATCGGCGGCAAGGTTATCAACCTCGTTGACGAGACGCTCAACTTCCTAGGCAAGCCACTGACTGACGCTAACAAGGAGTGGTGGATAACCAAGGGTGGCAAGACTGCCTTCGATCCTGGTGGAGTGGTCATAGGTATCCCCTTCACTGAGTTTGAGGGCCACTTGTGGCCGAACAAGGACATCTTCGGGCCGAAGTACCTTGGTGCCATTGGTGGGTTCTTGGCTACTGCTATACGCAAGGGCGTCCCCTTCGCTGAACGAGGGGAGAAGGCACTCAAGGGAACTTCGCTCTACAAGGCCTTCGACGCATCCATGGAAAGCATGAAGCAGCGCTTCCAGTCGATGCGCGGCGAGTCTGCCACAGAGCGCCTCATGCAGGGCGAGCTTAAGGTTATAAACAAGCGAGTCAGTTCCGACGCCAGACTTATTGCTGCTGGCGCTGTAACGGTTGACGCCACTCCTACAGCTACGCGCTTTGGCCCAACGAAGATGACGATTGGCAAGGGGGGCAAGGATGTTCTTACCCCTGGAGAAGATAAGTTCGTCAATCAATTGCTGTTCGACATAAGGCATCACTTCAAAGAGGGGGCCATGAATGATCTTCCCGCATGGCTCAAGAAGGTGCTTATCGACCAGCCAGACATAGCGTTTAAGCAGAGGGCGAAGAACCTCAACGTCCCTCTTAACCAGAAGACTGTCGATAGAATGGCGGCGGCCATTGGTAACGCACGTAGCATTGACGACCAGGTGCTTAAGATCGGACACTCGATTGGAAAGCCCATAGATCCGGTAGAGTTCCACTACCCGTTCTATTCTGCTGTAGACGTAGAGGGCTCACGCAAGTTCTTCCATGATCGTACGGGCAAGGGGATCCCACTTGACGATCCTGCCACGCACCAGAGCCTTACAGGCGGTATGCGTTTCCATGAGATCAAGGCCAGGAAGATTGGCTTTGGGCAAGGGGAGATTGCCGCGCACCCACTCGATAGCTTCAGGGAAACCATAGAGCGCCAGGTGACAATCGCATTGCGTGACGCAGCGTATAGCGACACCTTCAGCAAGTTCGGTGGTATGAACATGCTTCATGGTTCTATGGTCTCTGGCAAGGGGGCCAAGGAATTCGACCCCTTCGTTAAGGAGTATAACGCGGCGACCAGGGCTAAGGGCGGTACTCAGCTTAACTATATGCTGGCGGAAACGTCCAAGGGCAAGTACGCGGGCATGAGCAAAGAGAAGGGGCCGATGCAGTTGTGGCAAGAGCTTCGTCGTGCCACTACCAAGAAGGACGTTACCAAGGCCATCAGCGATATGGAAGTCCCCAAGGGGATTACCGACGCTAACCTTCTCGATATACGTAAGGACTGGGGATCGACCAAGTCCTTGCTTGAGAAGGAGATCTCAGCTGGAGCCACGAGCAAGTCACCCGTACTGCAAGAGATGCGCGACATGGAGGCCCCGTTCTTTAACAGCCTTGCCGTGTCGAAGATGGAGACGCTGCTCAAGAACTCTAACGACAACATCACCCGGCAGATTGCTTCGGTTGACATTGCCACTGGTAAGCCAGTAGGCACTGCGGCAGACATTGCTGCTCAAGGCAAGGTTGGTGACCAGCTGCAGCGCCTCGCTAATGACGTGACCAAGAGGGCCAAGAGCCTTGGAGTGGAGCGCCACCTACCTGCGTTGCTTGAGAAGATTGGGTTCACTGGTGACGCCACCAAGGCTAACATAGCTGAGCTGACCAGGCTCAGCAGCGTCCTGCGTAGCGAGAAGCCCAACCGCTGGATCCAGGATCTTCTGCGACCTGGTAGCGACTTCGTCAACCCAACGCAGTTGGCGAAGATCAAGATCAAGCAGATCGGTAACCCGTCTAAGATGGTTCCGATCACCGATTATGTAATGGACCCCAAGATCATCCATGAGATGCAGCAGTACATTAGCCCCCAGAACATGGGGGAGATGGCTGGTGCTGCGTATAAGGTGCTTGGTTTCGCAACGAACAACCTAAAGAAACTTCTAACTGGAGCTGTTATACCCGGAGTGATTCGCCCTGCATTCCATATACGTAACTTCCTCGACCAGGGATTCAAGAGAACCTTCGGGCTTTCAGCTGAGGCGGGGCTTGCGAAGCCAGAGAACATCGTCTCCACTATAAAAATGATGCTCGGGAAGAGCGGTAGCCGTGAGTTCTACATGAAGGGCTCACCGATGAGCTACGAGGGTATGCTTCAGCAGTTTGAGACGCTTACCACCTATAACCAGAAGTGGATGGACCTTGGAGCAGAGGCGAGTGACGTAGAGGACATGCTGAAGGTGTTCAGCACTGAGGGCGCTACTAACTACGCCCTCAAACGCCAAGCCTTCCTTGCCAAGTTCGAGAAGCTATCAGCTGCTAAGAAGGCTCTCGATCCTAACACCGCTGGATCGCTGATCGATAACTTCTTTGTGATTGAGTCCATGCTGGCACAGAGCGATAGGGGCATCCCCTTCGCTCAGGCGGCAGAGAACGTCCGCAGGAGCCTATTCGATTACAGCAACCTCACCGACTTTGAGAAGAAGCTGTCCTCCCTCGTTATGTTCTACGGCTTCCAGCGTCAGGCGCTACCGTTCGTTCTGAGGCAGCTTGCAGAGAAGCCTGTGCTCTTCAACGCCATGGCCAGGGTGAGAGACCTTAACTGGGACAGCCCTCAGGAAGAGGCTCTGGTGCCCCCCTGGGTGAAGGACTACCCCCATATCAGAATGGAAGCCGCTGACGGCAAGATCAAGGTGGCTTCCCTCAGGAACATGTTCACGCTGGATTCCATGGCTGACCTCTTCCCCATGGGGGTTAAGGAATTCGTTGCCAAGCTCAACCCCATGATTACCCTGCCGGTGGAGCTTGCCGTTGGCCGTGACATCTACATGAACCAAGACCTCAAGGAGGTGAAGTACATCAAGGAGGCGATGAGCAAGGTGCCTGAGTGGATCCCCTTCCTCAACGCCCGCACTGTCAACGCTGCCGACGGCAAGGACTACTTCGCAGTGGACGCCTACCCGTGGCATATCATGCGCCGCACATGGTTCAGCCGTATGTTCCGTGACGCTGACAACTTGGCCAAGACGGTTAGCGGCGACATCACCACCTGGCAGTCCCTTATGAACTTCTCTCTTGGCGTCAAGCTATACGAGTACGACATCGAGAAGCAGATGTCTTTCCTTCAGATGGACGCTAATAAGGCCAAGTCTGCGTATGACTCGGCGCTACGCAAGGGCGATAGGCTTGCGGCTACGAGGATCCTCGATGAACTACGTAAGTACACCCGCGAGTAGGAAGTACGGTTATGATAGAAATGTACGTCGCTATTGGAGTACAGTTGATCGCCTTCGTTGTCTGGATAGCGAGGTTGGAAATGAAGGTTAAGTTTTTGCAGGAGACACACGATGCTTGCAAGTTAGGAAGAGATGCTGCCGCCGTCGCCAAAGATATAGCCGATGCCCTGTCGGTTTCTGTTCTAAACAGTATTAACAAGCAATTGGCTGAGCTTGGTACGGATGTTAAGTGGCTTATAAGTTCAAGGAATGGAGGGCCAGGTGGCAAGAGTTTTTAGCGTAGCGTTCGTTCTTCTGTTTGTTGCTGGCTGCCGCATCTTAGACATCAGCGACGAGCAAGCACAACAGATTGCAGACATGGCTGGCAAGGCTGCTGAGGGGATCACCAACGTGGTGTCTGGACCAATTGGTCCAGGGGCTGGTGCTGGTATAGGTGCCATGATTGGCCTTGCCGTAGCAGCTACCGTAAAGACGGTGCTCTCCGCAATGACCAAAAAGAAGACATTATAGGCAAACTTCTGATCGGCCCTGGGTGTGTAGCCCAGGGTTTTTTCGTCGATAAAAGTGGCCCCCGCTGTGGGGGCCACAAAAAAGGAGTGGAAACATGAAGTCTATCTATACTCGCGCTCCTCAGCCCTGTCTATATCCAGCTCTATGTTGTCTTCAACTTCTTTCCTAAGGCGCGTATAGCGTGCCTCTATAGCGCTAAACTGCTCCTTCAGCTTGCTCACCTCATCGAACCAGGCGTAGGAGCACTCAGCCACTTTATCACTTTGGCTGCTCTGGAACAGCAGCGCGGCCAATACGTATCCAATCGCCGCCCCCATCGGGAGCCCAATTATTAGTCCCATCCACATGTTTCAGTCCTTTCGCTTCCGCAAGTAGCTTCAGAAGATCGTCCCACTTCAAAACGGACAAGATTGGGTATCCGTCGCACCAGATATTATACCAGTCGACTGATCCTGCTTTAAGATCGGAGGCGATGGCTCCGAAAAGACCACCATGTTTCCTTCGTTTGCACTGGATACGGGTTTGAACATCTCGAAGACTGAAGCAGACATCCCAGGATCGAGCACTTCGCTGAGTGCATTCACGACTTTTGGTTGTGTCCAATCCAAGTTCGATGAGGTCTCTCTCGACCCGTCGTTCGTGCTCTTGGCCCCGCTGACGGTTGCGCCGTCCGCGCTTAGTTGCTGTAGACTCTTGTGCCACTGCTCTATCTTCCATTCCTTCCCCTCTTTCATGGCCTTCTTGGCCCAGTCCCTAAAGATAATACAACGCCGGTGCATCCCCGGAACATATGGTTCATCTAATGCCAGAACCCCAGAATTAAGCACCAGGTACTTCTTCTCATCAGCATAGCAAGTGTAGCCGAAGTGCTCATCGCATATCTTGCTCCACTCGTCTATGTCGCGTCCATTGCTGCGTTTGTTGAATTTTAGTTCCACTACACGCCTCGCTTACTCATCCACTGCACTGCTTTTTCCTGCTGACTCTCGGTGCAGGCCCACATCTTCTTGATGTTCTTGTACTCGTTCCTGGTGACGACCTCAAGCATCAAGGTGCAGCCTATAAGAAAGGTATCCTGGAAGTCCCCTTCGGCAATGTTCAGCGCCTCGCAGAGCTGATTCCACCGATCAATACCTTGCCACGAGTTTTCCCAGGACCCGTCGATAGCGCAGTTGATATAGAGGGGCATGCTGGCATTGGAATCGACAATGTCGAAGCGAATCCTCACCGACATCTTCCCTGCCTTGTTGCACTTCGGCTCGCCGATCTCGGCAACTACGGCGATGTGGATCCCGTCCAGCGGATACGGTTGCATCATTCCACCCATCTTAGCATCCAGACTCTTCAGGCTCTTGTCGTAGGTAAACATCCTCATCTTCATGCTCCTTTAGAATTCCGCCACGTACTTACTTTTGAAGGCAGCGAACACCGCTGCCCATTTATCTGGTGACGTACTACGTGCGTCCACCTCAAGGCCGCTTAGCAGCGCGTCAACGTCTGTCTTAGATACCTTGTGCTTGATCCCAAGGCGCAGCAGGTCAGCGTAGCTGCTAATCCCAGCCTCTTCAGCCTTCGCCTCTTCGACTGGCTGCTTCGCCCTGATCTTGACCATTGCTGCCCACAGATCATTGTCTATAGGCGCAGGCGCTACACCGAAGAGATCCTTGCCGTCGTTGCCATCGCTACCGTCGGCGATCATCATGTAGCGATACTCTTTGCCCGCTTTTACTTTCTCTGTCCGGGCTACCAGAGACGCTAACCTGCACACCCACGCTGGTAGCTGCCCGCTCAACGCTATCTCTCTCGATATTCGGCGCTCTTCACCTACCGACTCCTCTCGCAGATTCATATGGATAAGGCCGATGACATCCTTGCCCATGGGTAGCGCATCGAGAAGCCGACGAACCATCTTCTGGAACTGAAGGTTGACCACGCGATAGAGATCCAACCCAATGCTCTGCACGCTCTTCCCGCTCTTCTCAATATATTCCTTGGTCAGCATCTCGCTGTACTGAGAGAGGCTATCGAGGACTATGTGCTTGATCGAGGGGTCTGCTATCGCCTCTTCCATAGCCAAGCTAAACCCGTCGCTGGTGGTGGGGCACAGCACCTTGGCGTCAACCCACCCGAAGTTCACCAAGCTCGTCAGCCCCTGCGGCTCAGACGAGATGATCACCGTCTTGTCACGCGGGAAGTTGCGTATGCACGAGGTCTTCCCCGATCCACTCTTGCCGTAGATCAGAACGAAGACCCCATTGTTAAACTGGATTGCTCGAAGACTCACTGACTTGATCATGTTTCTGTAGCTCCTTCATTGCCATATTCCTGACGAACTCTGGCTCAGGTACCAGAACTGGCAATGGCTTTGTCGGCCCCCATTTGCCAGCCTTAAACTCGAACACGCTGCATTCGGTTGTCTCTGGGTAGTAGCGCACCGTCCTCATGCGACCGATGTCGTACCATACGCAGAAGTCCATGGGCTTGTTGTAGTAATCGCAAGACTCTTCCCATTCCTTACGTTCGCTGTAACTCAATGACCCCATTTAGTACCTCATCTATTTCGTCCCTGGTTACCGTGCCATTACCGAATTTCGTACACTGTATGGCCGCCGCGATGCTGCCGATGATAGCTGCCGTATGGTACATGCCACGAGAGTATCCGAGCATAATAGCGGCAGCAGCAAGGTAGGCATCGCCAGATCCGATGGTATCAACTGGGTCTCTATTGAATGCAGGCAGGAAGTTAGCGTCAACCATTGATCCGTTGGGGCCATTCTTAAGGAACACCTCTTTGAATGAAGACCGAGCGACACCACTGTCACGCAACTCCTTCTCGGTGGCGAACAGCACCGCGTCGATGTTGCGGTACAGTTTGATCGTCTCCGGGTTCTGACAATCTACCACCAGCAGCCCATCTCCCGCAAGACGACGGACCTCAGCCTTGGGGATGTTAAACTCCCCCTGGAAGAGAGAGAGGATGGTTACGGTAGCCGATGGCATTGTCGCTGGGTGGGGGTAACTGATCGCCCTACCCTCGGTAGTCCTGAACAGCACCTGCTTGTCGATGCATATCCGTCGCTTGGTAACCCACGGGTCGCAGAGGCAGGTGCTGTCGTGAAACAACATCTCACTGGGGATGCACCGTGCCGCGTCTACGGCAGGGGTAGGAGCCCCCAGCGTAACCCGCGAGCACTGGTGGGCGCAGTCGAGGGCCACCTTAGCCGCACCGCCGAGGTAGTTCACCTCGTCCGTGATCTGCCAATTGATTACTGGATAGCCCTTGCTCATGCCAAGGGGCTCAACGTAGGTGTAGGCGTCAATAATAGGGTCGCCAAGAACGTTCACCGACACGCACTGCGCCGAGGTCCATGCGTCAGCAATCCCCTTGGCCCCGAGGTTAACCGTCTGAAGGTATTCGTATAGGTTTATAACTATATCTCTCAATTGAAGTGCTCCGTCTGCTTGCGTGTCCACAACTGCGCGTCAGCCAGTATAGCAGCCTTTAGGTACTTCGGCTGCGCCGTCTTCTCGTAGAGAATGGCACAGACATCCCGATTAGCCTTGATGTCGATTGTCTTCTGACATTCAATCATTGCTCTTCCTCACGTTCTATGTCCCTAATTACCCATACGTCGCACTCACGATTGCTCATAGACCGTCGAGTGCCACCGGTCTTCTTGATGCGTCCTTCTCTGTACAGTTCCCAGCGGCGCGGTCTCTCAGTATCGCCTGACATCGAGAGCCCCTCTTGTATCTCCTGGTCGGTGCATCCGTCTGCGCCATGCGCGGTGATATAGTCAAGCACGCGAGCGCGTAGCTGTCGAGCGCACCCCTGCATGGACTCGGCAGCTTCTTCGCTGGTGCCGGGGCCAGAGCTTGGGATGAAGTAGTCGTAGTCCTCGCAGTTCATCTTCTCACTCATGCTACACCACTATCGAAGCCCTTTGGCTTTCCCCACATAGACGAAGCCATACGCTCTAACAATACTCTCATCGCCTCAATGCCTTCGCTGATTTCATCGTGCGCCTCCGGCGGGCACGGTGGCTGCGGCGGGGGGAGGCAGAGCTTGAGTGTGGCGACGGCGGACTCCAGTTTGTCCAGGCGTTCCGTCATGGCTTGATGATCTATTGCGTTAAGCCGATAGTTCATGGTGGTGGGTCGCTTCATGGCCTCCAACCGCTCCTCCCCGTCTTCCTCCAACGCCTCGATGCGTTTGACTATCCCGTCGATGCGCTCATCGGTTCTCAGGGACAGCAACTCCAGTTTCTCGAACCTTTCGTCGTCGATGTTGCGTGTCTCCATGGCCTTCCCCTCCTGGATTTGTTGCAACTCGCACATGCCAGACATTCTGCTTTCTATTTCCTCGATGCGCGCCTCTACGGTGGTTAACGGCGGGTTATTCCCGCGAGGGACGAATGGTGTTTTTGGTTCTGTAGGATTCCATGATATTATTCTCCACTGGCATATTCCACAGTTGGCTGGCTCCCACATTTTCCCAGCATCTACCATGGCGCAGACCGCAGTTGCGTGCGGGCATCCGCACCAAGGAGGAAGCCTCCTTAGTTTTCTGCTTGTTCCTATCGAGTACAGTTCTTCCGGCGGCGGGGGCACGCAGAGCTTGAGCGAGTCGACGGCGTTATCCAGCGCAAAGCAGCGCTCTTTCAGCGCGTTTATCGGCGCGATCCACACGGTTTGTAGACGATCCTCCAGCGCCTTGATCCGCGCTTCGTTTGCCGCTACTCGCTCATTGATATCCTTGCGCCATGCATCCTTCACAAAGGATGTGGCAAGGCCGCCGTCTTTGACGCCATTCTCCAGTTTCAGAATGACCTCGTGCAGATCCCCAACGCGCCCCTTTAGTCTATTGATGTCGTCGTCTTGGCGCGCCTCTACGGCATTGGTGTCCATTCGGTATGTCTCCAGCGCAGCTATGCGGTTCTCGTGCTGCTCGTGGGTGGCGTTGGAATCGTTCGACAAGCGATATGTTGTTTCCCGCAGCACTGCGATCTGCTCCCGCACGTCATCGGGGTGATGGTCTGTAATCATGCTCTCCTCCGGTGTTCTCTACGACCTGCGCGTTGTGCCGCACGATGACCACACGTCAGATCCTGCGTGCGCAGCGATGTGCATACGCCGCGTTCCTTATCCATAAAAAAAAAGTCGCACTTGTTTCCGATCTCGCAGTGGTAGATCACCTTCGCCTCCACGCGGCACGCGCTAACTTTTTTTGCCATTGTCCCTCCTCAGCTTTTTGCCAATCCGCCGTGCCAACCTGCATGTGCATCCACCGCCGTGGATGTCGTACCAACGGCACTGCTGGGTCGCGTCAGACTCCACGGCTACATCGCACGGCTTGATGTCCGTCCGACACAGCCAGATACGGTATTCGATTGCTGCGCTACGCGGGGTCATGGGGAACCTCCTTGCCCGCGAGGGCGAGTATGCCACAAAACATACCACAGTCTTCTACGATAGGGCGTCTGTTTGCACCTCGTTTTGGATCGAGTTCGTCCAGGTATACGCCCTTAATGCAGGTCGCCACGATCTCCCTTTCCATCGTTGCTCGTGCCGTAAACACAGCTGGGAAATCGACCCGTATGTGGTTCCAGTACCCCATCCCTCCCTTTACGCATCCTACGCAATTGTTGTTGTTGTACCCAAGATCATACATGGCTGGCCGCTTGATCCCGCTTGCGTGCAGCACCCTGTGTGCGTCTTCTTTTGTCATCCTCTTATCCACTAACGGAAACACGTGCTCCATAGATGCCATGGCTTCCCTTATCCTGTCGCATCGGTTCTGCTCTGCTACGTCCATCCCCCATACATAGCGCAGTGGTTCTCTCTGCTCCATCTCCCACTCCATTCGTATACGCCGCTTCAGTCTCAGAGAACAAGCCGCACCTCCTGCTCCATTGATGTACCCCCTGCCGCCAGACATCCGGCAAGCGGTCTCAACGCATTTGTAAGGGCTCTGTAGCACCGTGATCCGTTTCCCAAACCACTTCTCACAGTCCTGTACGAACCTCATTGTATCCGGGTGCTGGTCATCTATGTGCGTGTAGATGATTTGGTCTATGGCGTCTACTAACAGCTTTGTCGCCACAGCAGACGAGACCCCCGCAGAGAACCAAGCAATTGTTCTACGCGGGGTCATGCGTCCCCCTTGCCTGCGAGGGCGGTACGCATGTAGAACACCACGTCCTCGATGGCGAACTTCACGGCCCCCTTCTTATCCGCGTAACTTGCGAGGTCGTCTACTCCATCTTGCAGCGCCCCGCGCAGGCGCTCCACCTCGGCGCGCAGCGCGGCAATCTCCCACTCCCAACACCCACGCATCTTGCCGTCGAAATCTGCGAGATTGATCGTACATTGATCATGCTCAAGATTTCCAACCACCCAACTTATGCCATATCCGCACATCCACGTCGCGTGCCCGTATGTCTCTCCATCTTCTTCCGCCATCCTCACGTCCGCCATTGGTGACCGGCACCACGGGCATGCAGGACGCTGTCCGTCGCGCAGCGCCTTCAATGCCAACGAGACATTCTCAGCACTCATGCGTCCCCCTTGCCGCGAGGGCCATCTTCGCATCGCACCGGGCCAGTTCCGCGCTCTCGCTCTCTGCGATGATAGCGAGCGCCCCGCGTAGCCGCTCGATCTCGGCGCGCAGCGCGGGGACACACGTACAGTGCTGCTCATCTCCAGCGCACGGCTCCTCAATCACCCTGCGATAATACTCTCGCAACTCCTCGTATTCACGACGTAGCTCCAAAAGTTCATCCACGGGGATTAGCGCGTAGTCGCCGGGGACGCACTCGGGGCCGGCGCGCAGCGCGTCCATCTTCGCTTGGCAGTCCATCTGCCCTTCGTGCCAGCCATGGTTGTATTCCAGGTCGCATTCTCTACTATCGTCCATCGAGCCCCCCTTTCTCCTTGCCCGCGAGGGCGGTGCGCAACCGGAAGTTGCACGCTTCCAGCTCCTCGTTTAACTTGTGGACAACTCCGTACCTTACGCACCCCACGCAGCACGACTCTTCAAACGGGATTGTGGCTGGGTGGTTCATCCTCTCGGTGAGTACCTCGGCCAGTCGCTCGTTGTCAGCACGCAGCTCCGCGAGATCGTCCACGTGAATGATCGCGTACTCGCCAGCTTCCTCTATCGTGATCTTGTCGATCATGCGTCGTCTCCCTGCAATAAAGTGGCTCCCCCCATACGCTGTTTGGTAGGGGCGATGAGGGGAGCCTTAACAAAGTGAGAATCTGCTTCAAGACGCTCGTCTTTGTACGCCTGCAGTTTGTCGTCTTCCTGTGCGTACATCTCCCGTACTATAGCAGCGTAATCGTTGCGCTGGTACGGCTCAGGGGCGTCACCTATATCATCGTAGCTCATACTATAAGCCCCAGTTACAAGGTGTTTCGGAAGCATTAATTTACTTTCTCGACAACTACGCGTATCAAGCCAAGGCGAAGGGGTGCCAGCTTGGCGAAGGCCCCCTTGGTAAGGTCGAGGCCCCTACCCTGGCGTACGAGCCGGTTAGCTGGGCCACGGTCATTCACGCGCACAACGATGCTCTTCCCATTGTAGCTCACCTTGAGCATAGTACCGAAGGGTAGCGTCGGATGCGCGCATGTCATAGCGTTATCGTCCAGTCTCTCGCCTGAGGCCGTACGAGCCTCGGGGTTGCGACGGGTGGTGCACTCTCTCTCATGGCAGGGGTTTATGCGGAGTACCCCCATTCCGACTATCACTACTCCTCTTTAATCGGCGCGGCGTTCAGGATCTTCAGCATGTCCATCACCACCTCATTGTAGAGCGTCGCGCACATCATAATGGCGAGCTTGAATCCGTCGTTGTCGATCACCGTGATCATGCGCGTTTCGTCGTTGATGTACGCGCATCCGAGGGATAGCAGAGGATAGTACCCCTCTTGTACCCCGAACACGTGTCCTGACACCGTATTGTAGCAGATGTGTACCCCCTGCTTGTCAGGATCGGCGTTATATATCCACGATGTGGTTGCGATAAGATCCCCCTTCGGCCGAGAGAAAAACTCCTCCATTTTCTGCGTCATCGGCAACATAGGAGCCTGTTTGCTCTTTCCTTCGTACGCGAACGGTATTTGCTGTTCATACAGCGTCTGAATCCCCGCATCCCCGATGGTGATCCTCGGAGCGGTACCACTATCGATGGCCATCTTGCCATCCGTCAACCATCTGCCGTCGAAACGACGGATGGTCCCTGGCTCTGTTGACATCCTGAACTTGCACGCGGTTTGCTTGATGTTTCGTACCTTCACTTTGTTTCTCCCGGCCCCATGGGCCTGTTAGGGTTAGTAGTGGCGGGAAGGTCGCGGGAACCTTCCCATGCGCGGTTACAACGTTTGGTAAGATACTGGGCCGCCCACGTACAACGTTGGACGCCACGCCTTTTTGCACGCCCTATCAGTAGCGTCGTTCCGCCATGTGTATCCATCATTGGAATAGGTCTTGCCGTCCTCGTATCGCCTTAAGTAGGCATTCCAATAGACCGTCTTTGCATTCATATCGTCACCTTCCTTCCGTGTATCCACGCTCAACGCAGAACCGATGTGCATCCGCCATCAGTTCATCCTTCCTGGCGTATATCGGGCCTATCCTTGCGGGGTTCTCAGGTCTGTCAGAAGCGTCAAAGAAGCTCCATTCTCTCCCTACCTTGCCGAACACTATGCCATCGAACCTAGTTTTGCAGTAAGCATTCATATCGTCACCTTCCTTTGCTATTCCAGGGGCCTACAAGCCCCCACGTTGCGCCGGCGCGCCCCCACGGGCCCGATTGCCCATGGGGGTACCCCGACACGCCTACGCCTACCTCGGGGCGTCCCGATCGGCGTCCCATATGGCGCGCATTGATGCGCGTACGGCGTCCCATTTACCAGAATCAAGAAGGGCATTAGCGAAGTTATCCCGATCGTCGACGTTGTCAAACACGTACCTGACGCCTCCGATTGACCACCTCGCGGTGCACCTCTCCAAGAGGCGCATAGCCTCTGGACCAAAGGGGATGTACATGTCGTGCTCGGCACGTGACATTAGGATGCTCGGACGAATTTTAGTTGTAGTTGCGTTCATCTTGTCTCTCCTTTGTTAAGACCTTGAAACTAGCCTACGTCCATGGTGGGGATGTGGCTAGGCATCCCCAATATAGCCACTAAAGATAGGTTAGCGTTGCGCCTATTGCCACGTAGTTGGCGAGGTACTCGTTGAGACTGATACCTTCGTATCCTGCGGCCTCTATCGGCCATGACTGCACTTTCCACGACCGATCCTTGTCGATTGTCGATAGGTCTATGATCGGCATGCCCGTGCACCCGTTCTTTTCGATCGTGGCCATTGAGTACCCTGAGAGAGAAGATGTAGTCCATCCGCCCGATGCGTTTTTTTGTGCACGGTACTTGAGCGCGTAGCTACCTCCGAGATGCGCGATGATACCGAACAGAGGAAGTTCTTTTTTACTCATTTGCGATTCTCCACTTTGTCAGAGCCTACGTACGAGTAAACATGGCGAGCGGCCAAGCCCCGGCCGCTCAGGGGGTTACGCGAGTACGTGCGCCACGGCCTCGTCATCCGTGATAGGGTAGAATTCCCCATCGATCCATGCCATCGGCTCGGCTTCTGGGCCCTTGAGGTGCAGATAGCGGCGAGTACCACTGTGCTTGTAGGCGCTAACATCGCCATGCTCGCCCATATACATGAAGTCGCCACAGTCAAGGCGCATGTCATTGGCGAAAGCCTCAAGGCGCGCCCACACGTTCGTAGCAGTCTGCGTTCTCATTCTGATTCTCCTTTGTTAACCTTGGGGCCGTTACTCACGGCCCTCACTATAAGCCCCACGTACAAGGCCTTGAGAGACCATTAATTCTTTTTCTCTCAATCTCTCATTGCCACTACAAGCATCATACGACAGTAGTATCGGTGCGTCAACCCCCATTCTTGATTAATTGTTCGCCATAGCCATTGACTTCTCGCCCCAGTATCTGTAACATTGAATCGGTCTATCACCGTACGGGCTTCTGCCTTAGGCAGAAGCATCGCCCCAAGCTCCTCTCCCCCCCCCTATTAAGATGCCTACTATGTCCCCATCCCCTATCCAATACCCCATGCCCATTGCCAATACCCATCCCCCCTAGCCAATGCCATGCCCATACCCCTGTGTATCAAGATCATACACTACCCAATCCATACCCCCCAATGCTCACCCTGCTTTCGTACCCCCTGATGCCTAGGTAGCTGGCGTAGGGGGTAGGTGGATGCCCCTTCTGCCCCCCCCTACGATGATACACGCGTCAATCATCGGTGCGCGTGTGGGCCTGCGCGCATCACGCGTGCGCGCCCTAGAGCGCACCCACCGTCCAGCCCCCCGACGCCCATGCGCCTGCCTCCTCTACCTCCAGATCTCTGGCTTTCCTACCCAACAGGGTGGGGTAGTGGTGCCACCCCACCCTTGGTGGAGGGGAAGGTGGTATGTGGAGGGGGTAGTCCCCCGTAGCGAGGGCTACTGGTGGCGTGAGGAATTAATAGTTAGGAATATAAGGGGTAGGGAGCTTGTATGTGGGGCAGATAGTAGGAGCATGACGGGACGAAATACGCGGCTCCAGCCCATGGAGGATACCAAGCAATGGTTAGCGGTCCCTATGTGTTGCTATACGACGTAGGTCAACGGAGCCATACCAAAAGGCCTACAGTACCACCTAGGACGTGGTCAGCGGGTGTAGGAGCAACGCCTCCATGGGCGGCTAGCTTGAGGAGAGAGAGATGAGCCCAGAGGAGATAGAGAAGCTAATGGACAGTACGAAGCCGAGGGGTGAGGACGAGGCGACGTACATTATGAGTCCGACGGTGCTGAAGAAGTTAAGGGACTGGGTATGGGGGTATAAGATCGTGGGGCCGAAGGAGAAGAGGAAATGAGTGCGGAGTGGACGACGGGGCGGCCGAAGGAGCCGGGGATATATTGGGGGCGGAGCAAGAGGTTCAAGTGCCACTGGTTGATAGAGGTAGGTGGAATATCGGCGCATGTGATGAGAGCTGGAGAGAGGATGAGCGAGACGGACTACTACGACATTGAGTTTGGGCCGAAGGTGGAGCTGCCTGATGACGGTGTTTAGCACTCCCTGGGAGGATGAGGAGAAGAGGCTGATTATCCAGGGGATAGCGCCGGTAGAGGAGCTACGTCTTAGGGGTACGCATGGGGAGTTGCTTGGGAGGATAAGGTTTAGGTGGTGGAGGAAGTGGAGTAAGTGGGTAGACGAGGCGAGTAATACGATTAGGTTCCCGGTGGTCAAGGACGGGATGCCACTGCAGGTGGAGCTCTACAAGTACAGGAAGGTATCGTTTATGTTTGAGGCGAAGGAGATTGGGTTGACGGTGGCGGTGAAGGCCTACGACACCGTGCAACTAAATCTCTGGATAGAGGGTCGCAGGTTGGTTGATATGTTGGCGTTGAGGAGGTGAGATGAAGTTATATCTGTTACGCAGAGCAACCGAGCCTGGCTATGACGAGTGGTATGGGTGCATGGTTGTGGCGAAGGATGAGTTCGAGGCGCGGAGGATGCACCCCCAGGGGGCTGGCTATGTTTGGGAGAACGATGGGTGGTGTTCTCGATGGGTTGGGAAGGACGGGGTGGTGCAAACATTTCGTCATTCTTATGACGGATGGGTTAGTCCTGAGGCTGTAGTTGTTTGTGAGGTAGGGGTTCCAAACGAAGAGTACTCAGCACCGCAGGTAGTTATTGCTTCATTCAAGGCTGGGTAGGGAGACTATATGATTCGAGACCCCGAGGACGTAATGAATGACGGGCGAGATGCGATGAAAGAGATCAAGGAACGAATGGACTGGGGAGTGGATGCGTTGCCGAGGCTGATGGAGACGCTTAACGAGCAGCTCTACAGGTTGGAGATGTCGATTGCAGACCATCGGCCAAAGAAGGAGACCTTGGAAGTGCTGCGAGTTATGTCTACGACAATTGGGCTCATGACGGAGGTGTGCGAATGAAAGACCGCCCATGGATCTTCATAAGCGGACCGTATAGCGATGCCAATCCACGGGTGCAGATGGACAACTGCGCCTTCGCTTTATCCTATGCGGATCTTATCTGGGAGAATGGGGGTGCTGCGCTGTGCCTCAACAGCTACCTACTTGATTACTGCACAGAGCATGCCCAGTTCGTCAAGGCCTATAAGCGGCTCCTGGGGTCCTGTGACGGGGTTCTTATGCTCCCCAAGTGGACTGAGTCAGAGGGCGCACGCCAAGAGCACACAGAGGCTAAGAGGCTGCTTAAGCCGATCATCTATCTTGACGGGGGGAATGTGGATATTGTGGGGTGGATAAAGGAGCTGAAGAAGCATGCTTGAGTATCGGATTATCTACAGAGACAAGAATGGGCTGGTGCTTGTGCGCCAGAACCTTGAGTCGATTGAGGCGGCGGTGAGTGCACTGGACTGGAAGAAGAATGACCAGGAGAAGCGCCTATCCTCGGGGAAGCTCCACGAGAAGCCCCGTAAGTTCATTATGGAATGCAGGGAAGTCACAGACTGGAAGGAAGTGTAAGCCATGAGTATCGCTGAAGACATGAAGGCCCTTACCGATAGCAGTGTCGATAAGGAGAAGAACAACCCCGCGTCTATCGCCAAGAACTTATTTAAGCAGGTGCTCTCGCAGATAGAGATTGCTGCTACCGCCGGACACTACAGGACACGGTACGAATATACTGGCGCCCACTGGCGCAGTGTAAACGAGGCCCTGGTGCCTTTGCTCGTTGTTGAGGGCTTCTTCGCAGACGCCCGAAACGACGGGGTTACCATCAGGTGGGACGAGCCGAAGAAGCGCATTGAGAGCGAGCTTACCGCCATGGAGGTCTAATGCCGCTGTGCGGCTACTGCGGGTCAAATGATGTTCGAGAGGTTTGGAGAGACGGGCTGGCCTATGTCTACTGCTACTGTCGGCAGTGCCATATGTGCTGGTCGTACCTGAAGCAGTGAGCAATATAGACAATGGAGCCAAGGGCGAGTTCTTGGCTATGAAGGAGTTCGTCAACAGAGACTGGGCTGTGTTCGTGCCTATTTCCGCCCCTACTGCCGTTGATTTCATTGCTTATAACCCAAGGATTCCAAAAACTGTGCGTGTACAGGTAAAGAGCGGGATGCACAGAGGGTGCTCTGATGGGTATAGCAGAAAACCAAGGGTAGTAATCCTTAAGGGCAAGGGGTCTGCTAATGGTGGGCAATCAAACTATAAGGATGATGACTTTGACCTGCTCGCTATAGTTTATAACCATTCGTCTGTGTTTCTAATTGGATGGCCTTTCTATACAAAGACAGAGTCGTGCGTTTGTATTCCAGAGTTAATGGCGTATACGGCAGACAAGTGGAGTGGCTTCATAGAGGATCGTCCCAAGCCAATCGCCATTGACGACAGGAAGTATTTAGTAGAGGATATGTTTTAGCTGAGGTACAATGAAGAAGTCCTTCACCATAGCTCATAACAAAGACGGCACCTGCTCTTCCAAGTGCCACTTCTACGACCTCTGGGCCTGTAGCATTGG
>Ga0315273_10002458_pt1 | contig 21894 bp, 11 predicted proteins | sample YL17G02_0_MG_FD_205753 | JGI IMG/M metagenome (GOLD analysis project Ga0315273, IMG submission 205753) | Sediment microbial communities from Yellowstone Lake, YNP, Wyoming, USA - YL17G02_0 | ecosystem: Environmental > Aquatic > Freshwater > Lake > Sediment | place: USA: Wyoming | collected... | reverse complement strand
CATCGGCATCGACCGAGAGCCCGTCGAGCTGGCCCTGGATCTTGATACGGGCCTGGGCCGACTGGAGTTTCGCCAGCATCGTGTCGCGCTCGGCCTTGAGCTTCTTGATCTCGGCCTGGACGGTCAGCAGCGACGCCTTGGCCGAGTCGGCGTCCTTCTGCGCGGTATCGAGTTCGATCCGCAGGTCGGCCAGCTCCTTGATGAGCTCGTTCTTCTTCTGGATGAGCACCACGGCAAGGTCGTCCTGGTTGGTCTCAACCGCGACATTGAGCTGCGCCTCCACCTGGGCCAGTTGCTCGGTGTCGGCCTTCTGCCGCGTGTCGATGTCCTCGCGCCGCCGGACGATGGCGGCCGTGGCCGTCCTGAGCCTCGTGTACTTTTCCACCATCGAGTTGATGGCGTTCTCGTACGCGATCTCCGGGTGTTCCTTTTCGATGTCCGATATCCATAGTGACAGGAAACCCCGCCACAAGTTGCCGAGCCGCGAGATCAGTCCCATGCCCGTGACCTTTCATTCGACGCGGACGCCGGCCGGTGCCGGGCCTATCCCTGGCGCGACGGTGTCCGCACCTTCGACGAGGCCGCGACGACGCGCGCCACGGCTTCCTGGCCGAAGAACTCGAGAATCTGCTGGATGCTGAGCTTTCTGTCGTTGCAGGCCCTGGTGGCGGCCTGGTGTTCCAGCACCCGCTCGTCCATCACTGTACGAAGTTGGCGGATCTCGTCCTCTTTTGCCTTGATCCGCGTCTCGGCGTCGGCGAGCACCTGCTGCGTGTCGGCCGAACCCGCACGGATGTAGCCATCGAGCGCCTGGATCTCGGCCACCCCCGACTCGATGATCTTGTCGATGGGGACGCCAAACGCCGTGAGCGACGCTTCGACGATCTGCTTCTTGACCGGCGTCGGTGTGTCAGCTGGCAATGCGGCGAGCAGTTCCACCGTCTTGGCCACGCGCTGGCGCTCGTCGCTCCCGATGCCGGCGGCGTCGTACACCTGGTCGAAGTCCACCTTGCCGCCCAGGGCTGCTGGAGGATTGGTGACGAAGACTTGCTCGACCGCGTGCGCCGGGGCAGTCTCGCCATCGGCGGGCTGGACGGCCTGGCCGCCCTCGTCGTCTTGGACCACGAACCAGCCCAGCACCGTCTGTCCCCAGCCCTTGTTGGTGTCGTTCATAGGAACCCGCTCGAGAGTTTTGTGACCAGTGCCGCCGCTGAAGCACCGTGGCCGATTCGGCCGATTGTACGCTTGATCGGCGCCGGCGGCAAACGAATCACGAGAGCATGCAGTCAGAAGAGGGGAGCGAGAATGAAGGGGGATGGGGCCGTGGGGTAAGATCCCTTTTTCGGCCGGAGGTGTGCCAGGGAGGTTCAGATGGCGAGGCCACGTGTGCGGCGCGCCCGTATCTCGATCGGTTTCTGCGGACCGCGCCGCCGGCTCTCCACGCGAACCAGTTGCGAGAGGTATCGCGCCTGCTGCAATCGGGACGCTGACCGTTCTCGAGGCGCCAGACTCCGCAGATGGTGTCTGGTGGACGGGACTTGAACCGATTCACCGTTGATTCGGCTGTCATCTACCGCTGGTAGATCGTCTGCTGGACCAGGGTCACGCGTCACGATTGATTCAGCTCGAACAGGTGTGCCGGACCAGTCGCGCGCTCTGCCGGTGAGGCGTGATCCGCGCGAATGCCCCGCCGCGTGCGCGAGTGTTTCTACGCGGCCAGCGTGGCCCGTGCTCACGACGAGCTCTACGGCCGCCTGCTCGATATGGACTTCCGTACGGTCTCTGCATCCGCGGGGCGGTAGCCCGAATCTTCGAGCATCCTTGCGGGCCGCTCGATCCTGCCCGCTTCATCGGGCGCGCCACGCCCCGAACCGTATTCAACGGCCACCTCGTCAGGCGGCGAGGGATGGGATCCGCAGATCTGTCAGGGCCAACACGCCAGGCGCGATGACCAGCAGGCCGACGCGCAGGATACCACGACACCTCCACCCGCGATGACGCCAAGATCCCACCTGCGAGGCCCGCTCACGCGGTAGACTGCATCCGTAGAGACGACCATGCGAGTGGCCAGGCTCATCCTCGCTCCGGCATTCGCGACGCTGGTGAGCCGGCGGAAATGAGAGAACCATGCGACGTCGGCTGATCCGCCTTGGCGTGGTGGCGCTTCTCTTCGGAACGGTTCCAGCCTGGCCGGAACAGGTCCGGCCGACAAACCGACGACTTCTTGATGAGGCACGGCAGGCAGGGCGCTGGCTGCGCTCGGTGGCCGTGAAGACGCCCGAGGGCGTGGCGTGGGCCGGCACTCCCGCCGCGGATCGGATGCCGGCCGCGCAGCAGGCGGCTGTCCCGGTAGCGGCCGAGATTCCGTCTCCCGATCGCGAGTTTCGAGCTGCCTGGGTCGCCACGGTCACCAATATCGACTGGCCGTCGAAACCCGGGCTGTCGACCGACGCGCAGAAGGCCGAAGCCATCGCCATCCTCGACCGGCTGGTCGAACTCAACATGAACGCGGTGGTGTTTCAGGTTCGCCCGCAAGCCGATGCCCTCTACAAGTCTGATCTCGAACCCTGGTCGGCCTACCTCACCGGCAAGCAGGGCCAGGCGCCGGACCCGTACTACGACCCGCTCGAATTCTGGGTCACCGAGGCCCATAAGCGGGGCATCGAATTCCACGCGTGGTACAACCCGTACCGCGCCAATCATCCGTCCAATCCCGGAGGCGTCGACGGCCTTGCGCCGAATTCCCTCGTCAAGGCCCACCCCGACATGGTGGTGAAGCTTGGCAACAAGGGCTACTACTGGATGGACCCTGCGCTGCAGAGCGTGCAGGATCACTCCATCGCGGTCGTCATGGACGTGGTTCGCCGCTACGACATCGACGGCGTGCACTTTGACGATTACTTCTATCCCTACTGGGACTACAACGACGGCAAGGACTTCCCCGACGATGCGAGCTTCGCGGCGTACCGGGCGGCGGGGGGAACCCTCGCGCGAAACGACTGGCGACGCGAGGCCGTCAACCGCTTCATCCAGCGCCTGTACTTCGAGATCAAGGCTGCGAAGCCGCACTGCAAATTCGGCCTCAGCCCGTTCGGGATATGGCGACCCGGGACGCCGGCGTCGATTCAAGGGTACGACCAGTTCGACAAGCTCTACGCCGACGCGCGGTTGTGGCTCGCGGAAGGGTGGGTGGACTACTACACGCCGCAGCTCTACTGGCCGATCAGCCGCGTGTACCAGAGCTACCCCGTGCTGCTCGGCTGGTGGAAAGACCAGAACAAGCGCGGTCGGCATCTGTGGCCGGGCCTGACGATCGGCCAGGGACGAAGCAAAGACGGCGCGCGGGAGATCGTTAACCAGATCATGATCACGCGCGGCATGGTCCCTGATGCGCCGGGCAACGTGTTCTTCAGTATGAAGGCGCTGCAGGGGACAGACACGGCTCTGCCCGACGGGTTACTGAAGGGCGTGCTCGAAGGTCAGGGGCAGTACTTCACCGGACCCTACGCAAGACGCGCACTCGTTCCGGCGAGCCCGTGGCTCGACGCCACCCCGCCCGCCTCTCCGGAGGTGCGCGTGAAGGCCGGCGCCAGCGGCGTCGACGTCTCGTGGACGCAGCGCGGTCAGGAAGCCGCGTTCCTGTGGGTCGTCTACCAGCAGCGTGACGGCGTATGGACCCACCAGATCATGGCAGGCGCTCGAACCGGCGTGACGCTCGAGAATGGCACCACACCAGTGACTGCCGTGGCCGTCAGCGCCGTGGATCGGGTAGGGAACGAGAGCACCCGCGCCCTGTCCGCCGTCGAGCCCCTGACGGCGCGACGATCTGGCGGAGGCGCCTGCGCAACGAGCCGGTCGCCTGCTCCGATCGTCAGATAGCACGGTGGGCGACTTCTCACATCACGCTCCTCACGAACGGCAACCCACGCGGGCAGCGAAAACGTGCGCCGGGGCACGACGGCTGCCCTATCATATGCGGTAGACTCCGTGCGCGCCCGCGGATGGGGTCTGCCCGCCGATGGGGTCTGACCCCATTTGTCCGGCGCGGCCCCGAAAATGGGGTCTGACCCAGTTTACTGGAGGATGCATGTCCACGCCCGTTGCCGCGCCCGAGACGAGCGCGCTTCCCGACAACGCGTACAAGACTCTCGGCCCTGGCGAAACGTATCAGCCCGTGGTGCCGGCCAACTCCACGATGGCGGAGACCACGTGGCGCTCGGTGCTCTGGGGTCTGGCCTTCTGCGTGATCTTCACGCTGGCGTCGGCATACTCCGGGCTCAAGGTCGGCCAGGTGATGGAAGCAGCGATCCCGATCTCGATTCTGGCGATTGGCCTGGCGCGCGTCTATCGCCGCCGTTCGACGCTGCTCGAGAACGTCATCATGACGGGCATCGGGGGCACGTCTGGCGCGGTGGTGGCCGGGGCGATCTTCACGCTGCCCGCGCTCTACATCCTCAACCTCAACCCGCACCCGGTACAGACCATCTTCATCTGCCTGGCTGGCGGATGCCTCGGGCTGCTGTTCCTGATCCCGCTGCGGCGGTACTTCGTGCGCGAGATGCACGGCCAGTTCCCGTATCCCGAGGCCACGGCGATCACCGAAGTGCTGATCACCGGCGAAAAGGGCGGCTCGCAGGCCAAACTGCTGGTGCAGGCGACCATCATCGCCGGCGTGTACGATTTTTTCGTCACCACCTTCCAGGTGTGGAAGGAGTACATCGACTTCCGGTTCGTGCCGGTCGTCAAGTCGCTGGCCGACAAGGCCAAGATCGCCACCAGTTTCGACGCGGTCGCCTTCATCCTCGGCCTCGGCTACGTGATGGGACTACGGTCGTCCATGCTGCTGGTGGCCGGCGGCGTGCTGGCCAACTTCGTCCTGGTGCCGCTCATCTGGATGATTGGTCAGAACTTTCCTAGCGGGATTGTGTCGCCCGGGACGATCCCCATCGCCGACATGACGGCCACGCAGATCTTCCGCGGCTACGTGCGTTTTGTCGGCGTCGGCGCGATCGCGACAGCCGGCCTGTTTGGCATCATCAAGTCGCTGCGCATCGTCGCCGGGTCGTTCGGTATCGCGTTCAAGGCGTTTCGGGCCGGTAAGGCCGCCGCCGAGGACCGCACCGATCGGGACCTTCCGCTGATGGCCATGCTGCTGGGCGTCGTGGTGTCGGCACTCGGCATCGCCGTGTTTTTCGGCAGGCTGGCGCCGTCGCCGACGGTGCTCCTGGTCGGCCTGGCCATGACGCTGGTGTTCTCGTTCTTCTTCGCGTCGGTGGCCGCCAACGCGATTGCCACCGTGGCCCGAAACCCGGTGTCGGGCATGACCATGCTGACGATCATCTTCTCGTCGGTGGTCCTGCTCGAGTTCGGCCTGTCGGGCCAGACCGGGATGTTCTTCGTGATGGCGATTGCCGGCATGGTCTGCACGGCGCTGTCGGTGTCGGGACAGATGATCACCGACCTGAAGACCGGGTACTGGCTCGGATCAACGCCAGCTGCCCAACAGCGCGTCAAGTTGCTCGGCGTGGTCGCCTCCGCATTGGTGGCCGGTCTGGCCATCGTCATGCTGGCCCAGGGATACCAGTTCGGGGAGGCCGTCGCGGGCAACACCAAACAGGTGCTCGCCGCACCTCAGGCGTCGATCATGAAGGCGCTGGTCGAGGGCTTCATGAGCCATCAGCCGGTGGCGTACCTCCTGTTTGGCGCGGGCGCGATGATCGCGGTGACGATGGAGATGTTGAGCGTGCCGGCACTCGTCTTCGCGCTGGGCATGTATCTGCCGCTCGAATTGAATCTGCCGGCGCTGGTGGGCGGCGTGATCGCGCACTACGTCGACAAGCGGTCGGTGGCGACCGGAGGCGAGCGCGGCCCGTTGATGCGCGAGCGCGGCGTGATCATCGCGTCGGGATTCATGGCGGGAGGCGCGCTGGGCGGTGTCGTTGGCGCGTCGCTGCGCCTGATTCCCTGCGATGGCTGGTATCCGTCGTTTGGCGGTTTGCACGTCTGCTACGCGGAGAGCTTCATCAAGACACCCTTCTTCGACTTTGACCCGGTGTCGCAGCTCGTGTCGGCTGGGATGTTTGTGGCCATCTGCGCCTACCTGTGGTGGGACTCGGTGAGGAAGGTCAGCTAGGACGCGTATGAACACCATTGTCCCCGGCCTGCCACGAACCCAAGTGCAGGCGACGTTTCCGGATGGCAGCATCTTCGAGGCGCCACTCGGCACGCACGTTGGAGATATCCTGCGCGTGGCGCAGGGCTCCCCCGACGTGCCCCTGGTCGCCGCCATCGTCAATGGCCGGCTTCGCGAGCTGACATGGTCGTTGTCGCACGACTCGGACGTCACGCCGCTCTCGGCAGGCAGCACCGACGGGGCGCGCATCTACCGTCGTTCGGTCGTGTTCCTGATGGTGGCGGCGACGGCCGACGTGTTTCCGAATGCGGAGGTCTACATCGAGCATTCGGCGACAACGACCGGCGCGTACTTCTGCGAGACACGGGAACGGGCACCGTTCACGCCGGATGATCTGATCGCCATCGAATGCCGGATGCGGGAGATTGTGGCCGAGGACGTGCCGATTGCGAGATCGGAAGTGCCGATTGCCGAAGCCATCGAGCTGTTTCGTGGGCGCGGTGAGACCGATACCGCCCGGCTGCTGGCCCACCGGGGACGGCCGACCATCGAGTTGTACTCGCTGAAGGACCGGCGCGACTATTTCCTGGGCTACATGGTGCCGTCGACCGGCTGCCTGCGGTATTTCGCGCTGCAGACCATGCCACCAGGCTTCATGTTGCAGTTTCCGCATCAGCAGAGCCCCACCGTCGTCACGCCGACCACCCCCTACCCGAAGCTGTTTGCCGTGTTCGAGCAGGCCGGTCACTGGCACGACCGGCTGGGCATCCGCGATGTTGGCGCGCTGAACGACTCGATTGCCGCCGGCCGGTTGCGTGAGATCTCGCTGGTGGCGGAAGCCTTGCACGAGGCGGGCCTGGCCCGCATTGCCAACGAGATCGCCTCGTCGAGCCGGCGGATTCGTGTGGTGCTCATCGCGGGTCCCAGTTCGTCGGGCAAGACCACGTTTTCCAAGCGGCTGGCCGTCCAGTTGCTGGCTAACGGTCTGCGGCCGATGCCGCTCGCGCTGGATGACTACTTTGTCGATCGAATGCAGACGCCGCGAGATGCGAACGGGGAGTACGACTACGAGACCATCCGGGCGCTGGATCTGGATCTGTTCAACGCCCATCTCCGGTCGCTCATCGACGGCCGGCCGACCGATCTGCCTCGCTATGACTTCATCACGGGCAGCCGCGAGGCCGGGCCCACTATTACGCTCGAGCGCGATCACCTGATCATCGTCGAGGGCATCCACGGGTTGAATCCAGAGTTGGCGACCAACATTCCGCCCGAATCTGTCTTCCGCATCTACGTGTCGGCGTTGACGCAGCTCAATCTGGACCGCCACAACCGCGTCAGCACGTCCGATTGCCGGCTGATTCGGCGGACCGTGCGCGATGCCTCCACGCGCGGCTACAACGCCACCGATACGCTGCACCGGTGGCCGTCTGTAATGCGGGGCGAGAAGCAACACATCTTCTGCTTCCAGGAGAATGCCGATGCCGTGTTCAATTCGTCGCTGACGTACGAGATGGCGGTGCTTCGGCCGTTCGTCGAGCCGTTGCTCCTGCAGGTTCGGCCGTTCACGCCGGAGTTCATCGAGGCGAGCCGGCTGCTGTCATTCCTGCAGTGGTTCCGCCCCGCTCAGCCCGACGTGGTGCCGGAAAACTCGATCCTGAGGGAGTTCGTTGGCGGATCGGTCTTGAGCCAGTTCCAACTCTGGCGCACGCCTTCCGACAAGGCTGAAGTTTCGCGCTGTCGACAGCAGATCGCAGGGATATCGCAGGCGTCGGGACGAATTACAGATAACGTCTCCCGAAAATTGCAAAAACCGTAAGTTTCGGAGGCCGACTACAATTTCGTCATCGTCTGGAGACTCTGTCGATAATTAGTCCCAACCCTTGTCTCGCTTTCCTCGTCAGAGCTCAGAGAGTGCCTGATTGAGCCGGGCCAGCTCTCGGTCCAGCACGGCCCAGAGTCCGGCCGCGCGCTCCAAGGTCTTCTGTGCGCCGATGGCCTCCATGTTGGCCGCGGCATCAAACGCGCGGCGGGCGCTGAAATTGCCAACCGAGCCCTTGAGCGTGTGCGCGGCACTCCGCAGGCCGTCCGCGTCTTGGCCGTCGATGGCCCGCCGGATCTCTGCCATCAGTCCCGGACTCGTCTCACGGAAGAGGCCGGCCAGTTCTTGGAGGAGGGGCAAGTCGCCGCCGGCTCGGGCCAGGGCCGCCTCCCGGTCCAGGACAAGGTCAGACGACCCAGGTTCGGCGGCCACGTCAGCGGGCACTGGAATCCCATCTGCAACGCCGCCGAGCGTGGTCCGTAGCTCGACTAGCGCGATTGGCTTGGAGAGGTACCCGTCCATCCCGGCAGCCAGACACCGTTCTCGATCGCCCTTCATGGCGTGGGCGGTCACGGCGATGATTGGAAGGTGCCGGCCGGTTTCGCGCTCGCGGACGCGGATCGCGTTGGTGGCCTCGAATCCATTGAGTTCGGGCATCTGTACATCCATGAGCACCACGTCAAACTCGCGCCCATCGAGCAAGGACAGAACCTCGAGGCCGTTGTTTGCCACCGTGACTCTGTGACCCAGTTTCTCGAGCAGCTTGACCGCCAGACGCTGGTTGACCGGATGGTCCTCGGCAACCAGGATGTCGAGGCTGCGCGTGGGTGGGGGAACCGCGGAGGGTGGCTGTGTCGCCGGGGCGATGGCAGACGTCCGACCGAGGGCCCTCAGGATGGCGCCGCGCAACTCCGACTGCCGGACGGGTTTCGTCAGCAGGGCGCCGACACCCAGCCTCCGGCAGAGTTCGCCTTCTCCGGACCCGCTGGCGGAGGTCAGCATGACAATGGTCGTGGAGACCAGTTTCGGATGCTGACGAATGCGTTCCGCCACCGCGAAGCCGTCCAGTCCCGGCATGTGCCCGTCGAGCAGCACCAGCGGAAACGGCTGTCGCACCTCAACGGCGCGAACCAACGCGGCCAGCGCGGCGGGACCGCTCTCGACAGTCAGTGGCTTCAGGCCCCACTGCACGAGCATCTCGTGCACGATCCGTCGGTTTGTTGCGTTGTCATCGACCACGAGCGCCGGCAAGTCTCGAAGCGACGCGGGATCGGCGTCGGACACCGTCGGCAGAGAGTCGATCGCGACCGCGATCGGCACGCTGAAATGGAAGGTGCTTCCCTGTCCAACCGCACTCTCCACCCAAATCCGGCCGCCCATCATGTCGACGAGTCGCGCCGAGATCGTCAACCCCAATCCGGTACCGCCGTACTTGCGAGTTGTTGAGCCATCCGCTTGTGAGAAGGCCTGGAAGATCAGCGCCTGTTTTTCTGGCGGAATCCCGATGCCAGTGTCGTGCACCTTGAAGTGGAGCACGACGTTGGCTTCCTCCCAAGACTCGACGCTCACGTCAATCAGCACCTCGCCGTGTTCGGTGAACTTCAGGGCGTTGCCGACGAGGTTCGTGAGGATCTGGCGCAGCCGAAGCGGATCGCCAACGAAGTGGTCGGGCGCGTCCGGGGACACATGGCACATCAACTCGATCTTCCGTGGGTCGGCTCGGATCGCCAGTGGCTTGGCGGCATCCGCTACGAGTTCGCGGAGGCTGAACGCGGTCGATTCCAGATTCAGCCGGCCAGCTTCGATCTTGGAGAAGTCGAGCACGTCGTTGATGACGGTGAGCAGCGAATCGGCCGAGAGCTTGACCGTTTCCACATAGTCCCGCTGTTCGGGGCTCAGTGGGGTGTCGAGCACGAGATCGGTCATGCCGATGATGCCGTTCATCGGCGTCCGAATCTCGTGGCTCATGTTGGCCAGAAATTCGCTCTTGGCGCGGTTGGCCGCGTCGGCCGCCTCCTTCGCGAGTACCAGTTCGCGTTGGGTCTGCTCTCGCTCCTTGACCTCTTGCCGAAGCGCTGCCGTGCGCTCATCCACAAGTTGCCTGAGTTCGCGCTCGCGAGCCTTGATCTGGCGGAGCCGCAGCCGGACGATCCCCGCGACGAGCCCGAGGAGGCTCAACCCGGTGAGGGTGTAGAACCAGAAGGACTCGTAGAAGTACGGCCGGAGTCGGACCTCGATCGACTGCGGTTTCGCATTCCACTCACCACCCCCTGTGCTGGCGGTCACCAGAAACTGGTAACTCCCGGCCGGAATGTTGGTGTAGAAGGCCTCCCGGCGCGCTCCGGCTTGCACCCAGTTGGCGTCGTAGCCCACCAGCCTGTACCTGAAGGTCTGTTTGTCTGGCATCGTCAGGCTCAGGCCGGCGTAGTAGAATTCCAGATGACCTTTGCCGCGATCGAGGTCGAGCACCCGTCTCGGATCATAGGCCTGCCCGTTGACCACGACCCGTTCAAGTTCGATCGGTGGCGCCTGATGCATGGTGGCGACATCGGCCGGGTTGACGATCGCCACGCCCTTGACCGTCGAAAACCACAACCGACCATCACGCGTCCTGAGCCCGGCCGGCGATCCGGAATTGCACTCTGCCGCCTTCATTCCGTCCGCCACGCCGTACACCGTCGAGGTGACGCGTGCCAGCTTCCCGTCGGCGAAATCGTTCAACTCCTGCTTGGCCACTCGGAAGATCCCTTTGTTGCACGTCATCCAGAGATTTCCCCGATCGTCCTCCACAATGACGTACGCCACGTCGTCGAAGAGGCCATCACGAGTGGTGATCGTCGAGATGCGGCCGTTCTTCCGTCGACTGAGGCCATTCCCGAAGGTGCCGATCCAAAGCACTCCATCGGAATCCTGATGGAAGCTTCGGATGGCATCGATCGCGAAGGCGTCCCGGGACTTGTAGCTCTGGACGGTTCCCGGTCCGAAGGCCGTGAGTCCTCGGGCTCCGCCAACCCACACCAATCCGGCACTGTCCTCCGTGACGGCCGCGACCATTCCGCTGGCGACGCCAGTTTCCTCGGCCGCGTGCGTAAACTGGCCATTCGCGAACAGGATCACCCCTTGCCCGTCGGTGCCAATCCACAGGGCACCCGTTCGATCGACGTGCAGCGCCCGCACCCTGCCGATCTCACCACGGGCCGTCCTCGGGTAGTTTGTGAACCGGCCGTTGCGCAATCGGCTCAGCCCTGCGTCGGTTCCCAGCCAGATGTCACCCTGCGGGTCCTCGACAATCGAGCGGACTACGGCCTGACTCAGGCCGTCACGCGTCGTATAGGTCTTGAAAACCCCATCCTTCAATCTAGACAGGCCGCCGCTTGTGCCAATCCAGATGCTGCTATCGCGGCTCTGGTAGATCGCGCGTACCTGATCGTGCGCCAACCCCTCGCTCATCGTGTACCCGGAGACGACGCCGTTTGAGAGGCAGACCAAACCAGCGTCGTTCATTCCCACCCAGAGGTCGTGGTCCCGGTCCGCGTAAAGACTCCAGACCGAATCGCCCGGCAGGCCCTGCTCGCGTCTGTACCGGCTCACCTCGCCGTCGACAATGCGGTGAACGCCGTCGGTCTCGGTCCCGATCCACAACTCGCCCGTCTGGCTCTCGAGCAGCGCGCGGACGGCGGTGTCCACCGATCCTCCTCGACCTCGGAACCGGATGAACCGACCCTCCTGCAGCCGATCGAGTCCTTGAGCGGTTCCGACCCAAACCGTTCCCGAAGCGTCCTCGATGACCGCGTTGACGCGGTCGCTCGACAGGCCGTTTGCGGTGGTGTACCTGACCGTGGTGTTATCCCGAAGACGGTACAGGCCCATAGACGACCCACCGTTGGTCGCAAACCAGAGCGTGCCGTCTCGACCTTGGGAGATGGACTGCACGCGACCTTGCTTCAACAACGGCTGCCCGGGCGGGGCCGCGAACCGGCCGTCCTTGTAGGCGATGACGCCGGACCCGAGGGTGCCAATCCACAGCGTGCCGTCTCTGGCCTCGAACAGCGACTGGATGTTCTCCTCGACGAGCCCATCAGCCTCGCCGTATTTCGTAAACGCGCCGTTCTTGTATCGCAGCAAGCCCCCACCGGTGCCGGCCCAGAGGGAACCGTCGCGGGCCGCGGCCAGCGCGTACACCGCGTTCCTCTTGAATGCCGAGGTATTGGACTTGTCGAAGACGACGAAGCGGCCACCGTCGAAACGAACCAGACCCTCCTGGGTGCCGAGCCACAGATACCCATCGGAGGTCTGCGCGATCGCCACGACGGAATGCTGTGGCAGGCCAGCTTCGGCCTGCCAGTTCCGCTGGTTGTACTGCGTGATGGCCTTGACCGGCCCGCCTGCCAGCGCTGGTTGGCACGTAAGTGCGATACCCAGCAACGCGGCACCGAGCAGGCGTGCCAGCGCCGGTCTTCGACAATCTGCCATCATGCTCCTTCTCCACGACGAAGACGGGTTGGCGGCGGGTGGCGATGCCCAGCTGCCCGAGTGGGCGGTTCTCGGCGCTCGACCGGCCTGCCACACGTCGACAACCCGGGACCGCAACAGAAGGGGGTCAGAGGTGACCATTGCCGCCCGTCTCGGGAATCGTGGTGGCCCCGGGCGGGCCGTCAGATTCCGTGTCACTGGCCGTCGTCGTCGGTGACGCAGCCACGCGGTTTCGCCCCCCTCGCTTCGCTTCAAACAGCGCCTCATCGGCCGATCGAAGCACATCCGCGGCGATGGCAGGAGACCCCGCTGAACTCGTGGCGACCCCAACGCTGATGGTCACGACGCCAGCGGGCTGGTTGCCGGGGTGGGGAATACCCGCCTCGACCACTGCGCGATGCAGACGCGTGGCGGCGGCGCAGGCGCCCTCCGCGTTGGTCTCGGGAAACAGGCAGACGAACTCCTCGCCGCCGTAGCGGAACACCAGATCCGAGGGACGAGCGCTGTCCTTCAGCAGTTGGGCAACCGTCCTCAGGACTGTGTCGCCCGCGGCGTGACCGAACTGGTCGTTGTAGAGCTTGAAGAAGTCGATGTCAATCATCGCCATGCTGTAGGTGTGTCGGTACCGACGGGCGTGATAGTGGTACTGATCGAGCGTCTCGTCGAAGGACCGTCGATTGCCGATGCCCGTGAGTCCGTCCATCCTGGCCATCTGGGCCATCTGCCGGTTCTTCTCGGCCAGTTGGCGTTCGAGGTCGATAACCCGCCGCCCGCAGTTGACGCGGACGGTCAGTTCGGCCCGATCGAAGGGCTTTGTGATGTAGTCGTCGGCGCCCGCCTCCAGCCCGGTCACGACATCCTGCTTCTCCGCCCGCGACGTCAACAGGATGAAGTAGACGTAGTGGTTGAACTCGCACGCCCTGATGCGGCGCACGAGTTCCAGACCGTCCGTCCCCGCCATCATCCAATCGGCAATGACCAGGCTGACTTCTTCTCGCTGAAGAACGTCCCACGCCGCTTGCCCGTCCGAGGTCGCCACCACCTCGTGGCCCATTTGGCCGAGTGCGGCGGCGAGCATGCGGCGAGAGATCAATTCATCATCGGCGATCAAGATTCGCATGGTGACCTCTGCGGGGAGGGTATCAGAGAAAAGGCTCTTCTGCGGAATCTATAGGTACTAATTGTGCGTCCGGCAGGCATGGTCATGCTCGGTTCAAGGACATCGTGATCCAAAACGGTTCTTCGTTTGCGCTGAAACCGTTGTGGGCGAATCTTCTTGGCACGCCGTCGCCGCAGGCGCTTCTGCTGCCTGCCGCCGCTTCGGCGTTCCGAGGGCGAAGGCGGCGCCCCCCCCCCGAATTCAGGCCCGGTCCAGGTCTTCCCGGCCCGTCTTGACGTTCCAGCCGAGCAATTCGTACTGCGCGACGCCGGCCTTCCAGTACGGGTCGTTGTCTCTCACCTGATCCATCGCCTGTGCCGCCGTGGCGTCGGGCACGCGCAGCAGAAGCGCGCCACCGAACCGCGGCTCCAGTGGGCCCGAGGCCACCAGCACGCCATCCTTCTTCAACTGCTGCAGGTAGGCGCGATGAGCCTCGTGATGGGTGAGCACCTCTTCAATTGGCCGGCGATACCGGATGATGGCGAGTGCGTACATGACACCTCCGCATGGCGAACGTTCGAAAGGGTTGAGAAGTCGCAGGGTTGTCGATGATCTCGAGGTTACGCGTCTGCGATTTCCAGCTGTTGATGACAACCCTGTCATCGGGTTGAGCCCGCAATCGCAAAGAGCCCCGTCCCCTGCTTCCTCTTACAGTACTTACAATACACGTAAGACGCGCCCCGACCCCTTTCGTGCGCCGGCCCTGCATGCTTTTCGTGGCTCACTGCTATAATCGCGAACCGCGGCACTCTGACAAAGAGGTCATCATGAAACGCCTTCTGGTGGTCACCTTCGCGCTGCTCGTGACGGTGGGGCTCGCATCGTGGACCGCGCAGCCGTCAGCGCCAACCTACGACCTCGTCATTCGCGGCGGCCACGTTCTGGATGGAGCGGGCAACCCGTGGGTCGTCGCGGATGTCGCGGTGACCGCCGACACGATCGCCGCAATCGGCCCCGGTCTGGCCCGCAAGGGCAAACGCGAAATCGACGCGCGCGGCCTGGTGGTCTCGCCCGGCTTTATCGACATCCACACGCATGCCCGGCGCGGAATCCTCGACGTGCCGACTGCCGACAACTATGTCCGGCAGGGCGTGACGACGCTGTTTGAGGGGCCGGATGGGGGCTCACCCGTTCCGCTGAAGCCGTTCCTCGATCACATGCAGACCACGAAGATCACGCCCAACTGGGCCATGTTCATCGGACAGGGCTCGGTGCGCGAGGCGGTGATGGGGCGCGTCAACCGTCCCGCCACGCCCGGCGAGCTGGAGAAGATGAAAGACCTCGTACGGGCGGGGATGAAGGACGGGGCATTCGGCCTCAGTTCCGGCTTGGTCTATGTGCCCGGTATCTTCACGCAGCCGGCCGAGGTCGAGGTCCTCGCCGCGGTCGCAGGCGCGATGGGTGGCATGTACCAGTCGCACATACGCAACGAGGCGGCCGGCGTCCTCGACAGCGTCCGCGAGACGATTGCCGTCGGCGAGAAGGGCCACATGCCGACGCAGGTGACGCACCACAAGATCATCGGCACCGGCAACTGGGGCAAAAGCGTCGAGACACTTCGCCTGGTGGCCGAGGCGCGTGCGCGTGGCGTCGACGTGACCATTGATCAGTACCCGTATACCGCGTCGGCGACGAGCATCAGCGTCCTGCTGCCGCCGTGGGCGCTCGAAGGTCAGAATGCCGAGGTTGTGGCGCGCATCAAGGACCCAGCGCTTCGGGCGAAGATGAAGCCGGCGATTGTCGAATCGATGCGGCTCGAGCGCGGCGGCGGCGACGCGAAGAACGTGGCCGTGTCGTCGTGCTCGTGGGATCCGAAGTTGGCCGGAAAGAATCTCGCCGAGATCACGCGCGCCCGTGGGGCCGAGCCGACGCTCGAGAATGCGGCCGACACGGTCCTGTGGATTGTCGAGCAGGGCGGCGCGCAGGGGATTTTCCACGCGATTGACGAAGGCGACCTCGAGCGCATTCTCAAGGCGCCCGAAACCATGATCGCATCGGATGGGGAGGTGCCGGTCTTCGGCAAGGCCTCGCCGCATCCGCGCAGCTATGGCACGTTTGTTCGCGTGCTCGGACGCTACGTGCGCGAGCGGCACGTCATCACGCTGGCGGACGCGGTGCGGCGGATGACATCATTTCCTGCCTGGCGCGCGGGTCTGCACGACCGCGGCCTGCTGCGACCGGGGATGAAGGCCGACATCGCGATCTGGGATGCCGACCGGATTGGCGACACGGCGACCTACGCGCAGCCGCATCAGTATGCCGTGGGTGTCAGCCGCGTGATCGTCAACGGGCAAGTCGTGTTCGAGGACGGGCACATGACCGCGGCGCGGCCGGGCCGCGTGCTGTACGGCCCGGCCTGGGTGGCGCAGAAGTAGAAACCACTCCCGGAGTGGTTATTCTGTGGGGAGAAGCAATAACCACTCCGGGAGTGGTTTCTTGGGAGAGGCTCAGATGAAATCTCGTCTGCTGATCGTGCTGCTGCTCGTCGTCGCCGCCGTCGGGCCGGCTTCTACCGCCTCGGTGCCCACCCGTGCCACACACGGCATGGTGGTATCTCAGAACGCGATCGCCTCGAAGGCGGGCGTCGACGTGCTGAAGGAGGGTGGCTCGGCGATCGATGCGGCCATCGCCACGGCGTTCGCGCTGGCCGTCGTGCATCCGACGGCCGGCAACATCGGCGGCGGCGGGTTCATCGTGTATCGGCCGGCCGCTGGCGACCCAGTGGCGTACGACTTCCGCGAAATGGCGCCGACCGGGTCGTCGGCGACCATGTTTCTCAAGGATGGGAAGTACGATTCGGCTATCCACCACGAAGGGTATCTCTCCGTCGGCGTGCCGGGCACCGTGGCCGGCTTGCACGCGGCGTGGAAGCAACACGGCAAGCTGCCGTGGAAACGGCTCGTCGAGCCCGCCGTGGCCCTGGCCCGTGACGGGTTCGTGCTCTCCGAAGGGCTTGCTCGATCTCTCGGAAGCGTGCTGCCGAAGATGAAGAACTATCCGGCGTCGATCGCGCAGTTCTCGAAAGCCGGCTTGCCATACGGGGCCGGCGAGATTTTCAAGCAGCCTGACCTGGGGCGCACCCTTGCACGGATCGCCGAGCAGGGCCCGGCCGGTTTCTACGACGGCGAAACCGCGATGCTCATCGAGAAGGAAATGAAGGCCAATGGCGGCCTCATCACGCGCGCCGATCTGAAGGCGTACAAACCCGAAACGCGCGTGCCCATCAAGGGATCCTATCGTGGCTACGACGTGCTCTCGATGCCGCCCATCAGTTCCGGTGGGACGGCGCTGGTCGAAATGCTGAACACGCTCGAGGGGTACGACCTGGCGGCAAGCGGATACGGGTCGGCGCGGTCCATACACGTGATGACCGAGGCCATGCGCCGTGCGTACGCGGATCGCGCCCGGTACCTGGGCGATCCGGCGTTCAATCCGCAGATGCCCATCGCCCGCCTGATCTCGAAACCGTACGCCGCCGGCCTGCGAAAGACCATCAGGCCCGACCGCGCGTCTGCGTCATCTCCGACCAGTTTCGAATGGCCAGCCGAGTCCGACGAGACCACGCATCTCTCGGTTGTCGACGAGGCGCGCAACGCGGTGTCGCTGACCTACACGCTCGAGGGCGGCTTCGGCTCGATGATCGTTGTGCCGGGCGCGGGCTTCCTGCTCAACAACGAGATGGGCGACTTCAACGCCGGGCCGGGACTGACGACGGCCGCAGGGCTGATCGGGACCGATCCGAACATGGCGGCGCCAGGCAAGCGCATGCTGTCGAGCATGACGCCGACTATCCTGTCGAAGGACGGGCAGTTGTTCATGGTGACCGGCAGCCCGGGCGGGCGCACGATTATCAACACGGTCCTCCACACGATATTGAACGTGGTTGATTTCGGGATGAACGCGCAGGAGGCGGTCGACGCGGCGCGGTTCCACCATCAGTGGCTGCCGGATCGCATCAGCTATGAACGCAACGGGTTCTCGCCAGACACCATCGCGATACTGAAAGCCCGCGGACACCAGCTTCAGGCCGGCGGCGCGCAGGGCGTGGCCGAAGCCATCGTCGTGAACGCGCGGGACAAGAAGCTCGAAGGCGGCTGCGACCGCCGCGCGCCAGACGGGGGAGCGATTGGGTACTAGTGAAGCTTCGCCTCAAACCGCCGAGTGCGGACGGACCCTTTCTATGTCGTCATTCCGGCGTACGCCGGAATCCAGTCGTGTCCCTCTCTGGACCCCGTATGCCACCCCAATGCGGCTGCCGCATTGGGGACCCCGGATGCCACCCCAACGCGGCTGCCGCGTTGGGGACCCCGGCTTGCGCCGGGGTGACGAACACTTGCTTCAATCGGTGAGATGACGCCGATAGAAGATGTCTAGTGTGCTCTGCCTGCCGGGATTCGGGCTTCGGGAGAGTTCCGCGGGGCTGCGGCGCGGAGGTGGCGCGGCGATTCGCGGAGCGGCCCCTCGAACCGAGCCGACAGCGAAGCCCTGAGCCTGTAGAAGGGCGGCAGTCTGCAAAACGTGCCGTGAGGGCCAGGACTGGTTCGGGCGGGCACGGGGGCCCGCCCCTACGGCGGATGCAGGGGCAACCCCCCGTGGTTGCCCTACGTCCGACCCCGAAGCAAGGCGCGTTTTGGTGCCCTTCGACAAGCTCAGGACCGCCCCGAGCAACGTCGAGGGGCGGCTAAAGAGACACAGGCGTAACAACGGCGAAGCAAAGATGTCACAAGAGCGAAAGCGGTTTCATCGCGGCGCGGGTGTGGCCACGCCACATGGGGAACTTGTGTGAGCGGGGACGCGGAGCGAAGCGCCGCGGCACGCGCGCCGGCCTCCTACGGTACAGCGGCCGCGTTCATGAAGACAGCAAGTGGGAGTCAGATGCACACGATACACCCCGCGGTTCTGAAAGCCCGCGCCACCATTGACCAGGCGCCTGGCGCTGAGGCCGGCACCGGCCGATCGCCCGCGCCGACCGGCGAGGCGGGCCGTCTGCGCGGCACGGCGCTCATCTTCTGGGATACGAAGGTGCCAGGCAAGAAGTTGGACGCCATCGACACCGATCAGATCACCCCGGCCGCCGATTGTGTGTCCGAGAGCCTCGAGACGCTCGATGAGAAATGGAAGGCCGGCTCGTTCAGGTACCTGATGCCCGACTTCCGCGCCCGAGTGCATCGCGGCGAGACGTTCCTGATTGCCGGCGAGCGATTCGCGATCGGATCGTCGCGTGAGATGAGCCCGGCCGGGCTCAAGGGCGTTGCTGACGAAGTGGGCCTCGAGATGGTCGTGGTCTGCAGCCTCAACATGGGTGACATCTTCCGGCGCAACGCACTGAATCTCGGCCTGCACGTCGTGCAGTGTCCCGAGGCGGTCGAGCAGGCCCGGGACGGCGACGAGTTCAGTTTCGACCCCACCACCAGAGACTTGCGCAACCAGACGCGGCAGAAGTCGTACACGCCGATCCCGCTCACGCCGAAAGAAGACGAGATTCGCCGGACGGGCGGCATCCTCTCGGTCGGGCGGCGCGAGCTGCGGCGCTCAATTGAGGTGGCGCCGTCCATCGTGTGGCCGGATCCCGACACAGCGCGGCGTTTGACGACGACCGAGCAGATTGTCTGGGCGCATCGCGTCGACAAGCAGGCCGAGGTAAAGCCGGGCGCGACGCTGCGCGTCTACGCGGACCTGCTGCCGGCATCGGATGGCACGGCGCCGTTTGCCATCCATACGTTCAATCAGATCACCGGCGGCAACCTCATCGCTCCGCGCCAGGCGGCGGTGGCCAATGACCACTTCGTCTTCACGGGAGTGGAGGCTGACAATCATCAGACCGCCATCGGTCAGGCGTTCGCCCGTCTGCACAACATCGAGCGCCCGTACTACGCGAATGCAGGGGACGGCATCTTCCACTTCTACTTTCCCGAGCAGGGTCTGGTGATGCCGGGGCAGTTCATCCCGGGCGCCGATTCCCACAGCCGGGCATACGGGGCGTACGGCGCCATCGGATTCGGCGTGGGCTCGACGACGCTCGGATTCGGGTGGTCGACCGGGTACGTCTTTTTCACGCTCGCACGCCAGCGGCGCGTCAGATTCGTGGGCCGGCTCCAGCCCTGGGTGAGCGGCAAGGACATCGTGCTCGAGTTGCTCCGCCGCTGGGGCGCGAAGCAGGCGCAGGGCATGTCGGTCGAGTTCGTGGATGCTCACCGCCAGCTGCCAATCGCATATCGCAACACAATTGCCAACATGATGGCAGAGGCCGAGGCGCTCAACGGCATCTTTGCCGCCGACGAGACGACCGACGAGTGGTACCGTGAAAAAGGAATGACGAAGCTGCCGTACCCGGCCGTGCGGCCAGGCGACGACGCGGTGTACGAGATAGACGAACTCTTCGAACTTGGCGCGGTCACCCCGATGATTGCCAAGCCGTTCAGCCCGGGAAACGCGTACCCGGCAGACGAGGTGGCCGACGAGCGCATCACCTTCGACAAGGCGATGATCGGCTCCTGCACCAATGGGTCGTATGAGGATCTGCTCAGCGCGGCGCGAGTCATTCGGGCGGCGCGCGGGCTCGGCATGTTCCGCGCGGTGACGCCGCTCATCATCTTCCCCGGCTCCATCGGCGTGGCTCATCAGATTACGCAGCCCGATCCCCGGCTTGGCGGCGAGTCGATCGCTGAGGTCCTCGTGGGCGCAGGCGGACAGATCCGCCAGTCGTGGTGTGGTCCCTGCTTTGGCCAGGGCCCGGATGCGCTGACGCGAGGCCAGCGCGCCATCACGTCGTTCAACAGGAACTGGCAGAACCGCATGGGGCTCGGCGGGGAGGGATATCTCGCGAGTCCGTCGGTAGTGGCCGCATCGGCGCTGGCCGGTTACATGGCGCCGCCGAGCGCGCTCGGCCTGCTGTGGGATGCCGAGACGTTTGGTGGATAGCCTGCACATGACCTTTGACGTCGTTGGTGTCGGCGCAAGTTGCATCGATCATGTCTGCCGTCTGCCCGTCTTCCCCGAGGCCGGCAGCGCACGCTCGAAGATCCGCTTGAGATCGGAATCGCGTACATGCGGGGGCCAGACGGCGACAGCCCTCGCGACCTGCCAGTCCTTCGGCTTGCGCACGAAATACGTCGGCGTGGTCGGCGAAGACCAGGACGGCTCGCGCATTTGTCAGGAGCTTCGGGCGCGAGGCATCGATACGAGTGATGTCGCTCGCCGATCGGGCATTCCCACGGCCACCGCCACGATCCTGATAGACGATTCCGGCGAGCGAATCGTCTTGTGGCATCGTGATCCCGCGCTCGCGTTTGATCCGGGCAATCTTCCCCGCGAGGCGTTGTCGTCGGCGAGACTGGTCCACGTCGATGACGTTGACGAGCCGGCCGCCATCGAGGCCGCGCGCCTCGCGCATCGCGCCGGCATTCCCGTGACTTGCGACGTCGATCACGTCACGGGTCAGACCGACGAATTCCTTGCGCTGGTGAGCATCCCCGTCTTTGCCCAGCACTTACCTCAGCAGTTGACTGGCGAGGCCGATCCCGAGCAGGCGCTGCGTGCGCTTCGGCAGCGCCATCCCGGCCTGCTCGTCGTCACGCTCGGCCCCTATGGCGCCGCGGCGCTCGATGGCGACACCTTCCACCATGTCCCTGCCTTCACGGTGACCGCCGTGGATACGACGGGCGCAGGAGATGTCTTCCGGGCCGGGCTGATCTACGCCACGCTGCAGGGATGGCCCGTCGCCGAGTCGCTCCGCTTTGCGAATGCGGCCGCCGCGGCGAGCTGCCTCACGCTGGGCGCGATGGCGGGCGTGCCGGCTCTTGACGCGGTCAGGGGGATACTCGGCGGTTCTGTCGGGACGCGATGAATGGGTACCCGGCTTCTGGCGGGCCGACACAGGGGTCGGCCCCTACGCGGACTACGACGGGCTACCCCCGGTGGGTGCGACACGTGATCCGGGCGGGCACGCCGAACCCCGAACCCCGCTTGCCACGCCGAAGCCCATGCAGCCGGTAGCCGGCGACGGCGGGAACCCCGAATCCCGACTGCCGTCTTCCAACCGCGGACCATCGTCTGCTGACTTCCCCCCGAGCTCCGGTATAGAATAAAGGACGACTCGGGCATTCGAACCCCGCCCGAGCGCCTCGGGCGCCCTCCCCCCGGCTCTGCTCCCGTTGAGTGACGTGTTCAACCATACTGGACTCGAGCGTTAGGTGCCCCGATTCCAAAGTACGGCAACAGTAGTCCGGAGCGCGGCGCCCGGATCGCAAGGCGCGACGACCGAGAATATCGGGAATATTCGAGGAAGGAGCAACGCCGCGTAGCCGG
>Ga0315273_10002457_pt1 | contig 21899 bp, 18 predicted proteins | sample YL17G02_0_MG_FD_205753 | JGI IMG/M metagenome (GOLD analysis project Ga0315273, IMG submission 205753) | Sediment microbial communities from Yellowstone Lake, YNP, Wyoming, USA - YL17G02_0 | ecosystem: Environmental > Aquatic > Freshwater > Lake > Sediment | place: USA: Wyoming | collected... | reverse complement strand
CGATGGCGCACTGGGCGCACGGCGGTGGCTTTTCGGTCGACGGCTCGGTGCGCATCGAGGCTGCTGACCGCGCCGGGCGCGAGCGGCTGTTGCGCTATTGTGCCCGCCCGCCGTTCGCCCTGGACCGGCTGCGCGAACTCGGTCCCGAACGCTTGCTCTATGACCGCACCACGCCCGGTCCGGGCGGGGGCGGCTCGCTGCTTCTCACCCCCGTGGCGTTGATCGATCGGATCGCCGCCCTGGTGCCGCCGCCGCGCATTCACCGCCACCGCACCTTCGGCGTGCTCGCCCCCAACTCGCCGCTGCGCACTGCGGTCACCGCCCTCGCGCCGGGGGCGACCACCGCTCCGCCCGCACCCATGGCGGTGCCCGCCGCCGAACCGGCGCATCGTCGCGCCGTCCGTTACGCCTGGGCCATGCTGCTCGCTCGCGTCTATGCGGTTTTTCCGCTGGTTTGCCCCGGCTGCGGTGGCGCAATGAGGATCATCGCCTTCATCACCGACGGCCCGACCGTGCGCGACATCCTCGCCCATCTGGGTGAACCCACCGCGCCACCGCGCATCGCACCCGCCCGCGGTCCGCCGCTGTGGGCCGCCGCCGCCGCCGCGCACGATCCCGCCGCCGATCCGCTGCTCCAGCCCGCCCCGGCCTTCGAATTCGACCAGCGCATCGCCTGGTAGCCACCAACGTCGCTCGTCTGCGGGCGACGCCGGGCGGGCTCGTGCCTGCCCCCGCCCGCCGGCCCGCGCGCAGCCATCTCGGCGTTGGCGCCCGCCCGCAAGCGCCACCACCAGCGTGCGGAGCAGCCCGCTGCCGCCGCAAATCGACGCTTGACCCGCCCTACCGGCTCCTCCACACTCAGCCGCGTGCGCTTGAAATGACTATCCGTGCATCTACTCGGCAGCGATGGCGGTCCCCGACCCGGGCTTTGGTGGCTCGGGCATCGTGCAGAACGCGGTTGCCGATGGCGGTCTGACATCGATCCTGGGCCTGTATGTCGGCAAGACCACGGTCCTGAGCTTCTGGGCCAAGGGCAATGCCAGCACCACGGGCAACGTGAACTACTCGCTGCGTTACCTGGACGGCACGGGCAACATCCTGAACACGGTGGTGAACACCAGCTTCGGCAACCTGATCAATCCCAACACCTGGACCAAGATCACGCTCAACGGCCCCGCCATTCCGGCCAACACATCGGCCATCTTCCTCGAGATGACACTTGCAGTTGGTCCGACCGGTGTGCAACCGCCGGGAACTTGCGGCGTCGACAACATCACGGGTCTACCTCTCCCATGTGACTACGGCCAGGCCAAGGTGCTGATCGACGACGTCTCCGTGCGCGTCGTGCCGTAGATTCAAGGACTGTCGTTCGTCACCCCAGGGTCGCTGTCGGCAAGGCGGCGGCTTTGGGGCACAAGGTGCAGCCCTGTGTCCCAGCCCTGAAACTGCTGATCGACGAGCAGTTTGGCGCGATGTGCCGTGCGCGCTTCCGGTGCAGGATCGCAAGCTACCGATAGGAGCGGGTTAAGGTTGCCGCAAAAGTCACAACCTTAGCAACTGCCCACTCCATGTCCAGAGCATTCAAGCGCGGCGTCATTGCCATGACAGTGGCCAACGCTGTGGCTCTGGCGGTGGTGGCCATCAGCTATATCCTGTACTCGCGACTCCTGACGCCGTCCGAGTTCGGGCTCTACGCGGGCGCACTGGCTATCGCGAAGCTGGGCCAGACGGTACTGGATGGAGGACTCAAGATCGCTCTCGTCAAGCACCACGAGGCCGTCGCACCGGGTGTCCTTCGCGCCTTGTTCGTAGGCTCCGCCGGTGCGGGCGCCATCGCCGCGCTGCTGTTGGCAACAACCGTATTCACACTCACCGCTCTGACTCTCTTCGAGTCGGACAACGCCCTCTTTTTTGCCGCGTACGGCGCAGCCTATTTCCTGACCTATCCTTTTCTATTCATCCCGCTGGCCCAACTCGAACGAGGGCAACACTTCACTCCGGTCGCACGGGCCGAGATGCTGGGTGTGTCCGTCGAATACGGCCTGCCTGCACTCTTGTGGCTCTGGGTCGCCCCGGGGTTTTGGTCCTTTATCCTGGCAGCCTGGATCGGCAGGGGCCTGCGCACCAGCCTCGTGCTGGCGGCTTGCGAGGACCGTGCGTGGTTGTCGCGCGGCGCTGCACCCCAGTGGCACGAGAGCAAGGCGCTGCTGCGCGAAGGCTTGGGTCTGCAGATGGCGGTCTCGCTGTCCCTGCTGCGCGACAACATTCACCTGCTGCTGGTGGGCCCGTGGTTCGGCAAGGAATGGGCTGGCCTCTATGCCTGGGCAATGCAGATGTGCGCGGTGGCGTCGCAAGTATTCGTGCAGACCGCCACCCGCGTCGCCTTGCCCGCGCTGCGCAAGATGCAGGGTATGGATGAACGCTGGAAGGCCACGTTGACGCAGATCGCCTGGCTCACGATCTTCACCGCTCCGCCCCTGGTGTTCCTGACGGATATTGCCGGCGCAGTGAACGAGGCGCTGTTCAACTCCAAATGGACGGTCGCCCTGGGACTGCTGCCCTTCCTGGTGATTCGCATGCTGCCGAGCCTGGCCGCCACGCCGCTGGGCTCGCTGGTTCTGGCCGATCGCGGTGCACAGGCCTATGCGGTGGCGAATGCCTGGTGGACCGCCAGCGAGGTGATCGTCGCAGCCGTCATGCTGTGGCTGTACGGCCCGATCGGGCTGGCATGGAGCTGTGCTTTCATGGCGTGGCTGGGGGTGGCGGCCTTTGTGCACCAGTTGGCTGCGCCGGCTCGGTTCACCAGTCTGCTGCCGCCACTGCTGTTTCGTCCTTCGCTTTGGGCCGCCGTCGCATTGGTGGCGGTTTACCGATGGGCGGTCGTGCATCACGCGTTCGACACCGACTTGAAGTCAGTCAGCCTGTACAGCATCGTCGGAGCACTGTTCTGCATTGCCACCGAGCGGCGTTGTTGGCAGGTGTTGTTGCCACGAGTTTTCAATCAGGCGCCCTTGAAGTGAGTCAAGCCTGGGCCTTCCGGCTGTTGCTGGGTGTCTCGATGGCCTTGGCCACACTTGTCACCTGCGCCGCGCCACTCTCGACACTGGAACAGCGCATGCAGCTCTTCCGCGACGGCGCCTTGCGCGGCTTTGCGCTGGCCGAGTTGCCAGACAACGGCCGCGAGATCTACACCGAGACCGACTTCAAGGACTTGGCCAATACGGGGGCCAACCTGGTGCGGGTGGCCATTCAACTGCGCAAGTGCAATGGTTGTGATCACTATGACATGCCCGAAGCGGACATCCGCTATGCGGAGCGCATCCTTGCCCGGGGCGAGCGCTACGGCTTTCGCGTGGTGCTGGTGCTGCTGGCCACCCCTTGGGGCAACCAGTCCGACTATTGGGACAGAGAGAGCCTGAAGGCGGACATCGTCAAGCAGTGGGGTCAGCTGGCGCGGCGGCTGAAGACCTATCCCGCGCTGCAGGCCTACGACTTGATCAATGAACCGGTGGTGCCGCAGCCGCTGCCGGGTCGCAGCGCGCAAACGCTATGGCATGAACTGGCCGAAGCGATCGCGCGTGAGCTTCGCACGGCTGACCCCGATACGCCGTTGGTGGTCGAGCCCACGCCCTGGGGGCTTCCGAGTTCATTCTGGCGCACCGAGTCTCTTGGCATGCCGGGCCTTGTCTACAGCTTTCACTTCTACGAACCCCACGGGTTCACGCACCAGGGCCTTCCAGACCAGCCCACTGCCATGACCTACCCCGACAAGGGCTGGGACAAGTCGCGTCTGTCACGGGCCATGGACGAGGCACGTCACTTTGCTGCCAAGCACAAGGTGCCGATATTCGTGGGCGAGTTCTCGTGCGTGCGTTGGGCGCCGGCGGGGAGTTGCCCGCGCTATCTGGCCGATGCCGTTTCGCTGTTCGAGGCCGAGGGCTGGGGTTGGGCCTATCACTGCTGGCGGTGCTACCAGGGATGGGACGCGGAAGTGCCTGAGGACGTACCCCAGGCCCAGCGCGCCGGCTACTTGCCCGAACACCGCAGGGCGGACAGCCCCAGCCTGCTGTTGCTCAAAGAGGCTATGCAACGCAACCGCAAGGGTACACGCCAGTGACTGGCGCCGGGCTACTTCTTCGGGGCATCAGACTGACCTGAACGCCGCCAGATGGTGAAGGCGGGCAGGCTCTGAACCACGGCGAAGCGTTGTGCCTGCAGATAGCCGGCGATGTCCCCCTGGCTGTCAAACGTCTCAGGCTTGGACAAGATCACGACATCGGGCGCAGTGAGCGTGAGCAGGCACTGCGTCGAGGCGTTGGGTATCGGCTGCACACCAGGCAGATCGCTGCAGGCCAGCGGCTTGTGCTGCCCGGTGAGTTCACCCATGACGTCAAACTCGCCCGGCAGCCCGTAGTAGTGGGCGCCGATCACATCGGCGGCCCACCAGACCCGCTGTCCTTGCGCCATCGCCGCTTGCGCCAAGGCTGCCGCGGCCCGGTAGTCGTCCTTGCGGTGCGCTTGTGCAAAGCGCAGGGAACATGAGGAGTAGACCAGGAACAGCAGGGCAGAAACGGCCAGCAACCAACGCAGGCTTTGACCCCGTCGTCCATCGGCTTGAAGCAGCGTGGCCAGGCCCAGCGCCAACACCAGGTTGAGCAGCGGCAGCGCGGCGATCAGGTGCCGGCCCAGCACGCGCCAGTGCATGGCAAAGCCGCTGTAGATGACGATCACAACCGGCAGCATGCCCAGCGCGCCCATCAGCACCAGTTGGCGCCCGCCGAGCCGGGCTCGGGCTGCGTTCAAGCCCAGAGCCAGAACCGTCAGCAGCACGCCTCCGGCCGCGAGCAAGCCGATCGCGTAAGGGGCCAGCGCCGCCCTGCCCAAGGTGCGCAGTTCAAGGCGGCTGGGGCCGATCCCGGCCAGCCCCAGCCATTCATAGGCGGCGAACAAGACGGTGGAGGGCGAAGACGAAGAGACCCGGGAACCACCCGCGCCCTTGAGCAGACTGCTCAGGTAGTAGACCGTCAACAAGGCAACGGCAGCCAGAAACAGCCCCAGCAGCAACAGATTTACCCCATGCGACAGCTCGCGCCAGGTCGACTGGCGCAGGTGGTGCACCAGCCCGTACAGGCAAGCCGCGAAGACCGAGAACGCGCCCAGCAGACTGGCACCGAACAGCAAGATGCCGCCCAGTACAAAGAGCATCAGGAAGAAGGGTTGGCTGGGGCGCCCGCCGTCGCTTGATGCGTGCAGGTGCAGCAGGTAGGCCAGGATCATCTGCGACCCCGCAACCAGCATGACGTAGGGCCTGGCCTCGTTGGCATATTGCCAAACCATCGGGTGCAGTGCGCCCAGGGTCAGGAAGAGAACGGCGAACTTCCTGGGGTAATCACGCAGAGCCCAGAAGACGGCCAGCTGGCCGAGAACGAACAAGGGCAGGTTGGCCAGCCGCAGCAGAAACTCGCCCGGTGGGTGCGAGAGTCCCCACAGGTAGAAGTGCAGGAAGTGCAGCGGGGTCTGCGAGCCATTGGGGACCAGCAGAAGTTCTAGGAAATCCTTGAACGAGGCCAGGGCTGCAAAGTGAGCGGTCCAGAATTCGTCGATCCACAGACTCTCGTTGCTGATGGCCAGCAACATGACGGCGACCTGCGTCAGCGCAAACAGCCCCGTCCACCATTTCCCCGTGGGCAATCCTGGCTGGCTGACGCTCATGTCGACTTCTCTTCGTGGTCTGGCCGGGAACGAAAGACGATGAACTTGCTGGCCAGGAAAGTGGTCAAGGTATAGGGCGGAATACCCAAGGCCTGGGCCAGGTAGCTGTTCAGTTCAAGCTGTCGAATCAGCATCATCACCGTCAGCAAATTCATGCCATAGGCCACCAGCGCGACCAGCAAGAACTTGATCATGGCGGGCAACCGAGGCCCGCTGTAGGCAAAGGTCCAGCGGCTGTTGAGCGCAAAGCCGCTGATCAGCCCAGCGCCGTAGCCGATGGCATTGGCGGCTACATCGCCGGCATGAAAGAGCCACTTGCAGGCGTAGATCACCAGCAAGCCGCCCACCAGGTTGAGCATGCCCACGCTCAAGAACCTGCCCAGTTGTGGCAGGTGGCCGATGCTCATTTGATGGCGCGTGTGTAGTACTGACCGCCCAGCGGCAGCCAGGCCAGTGCCCCCTCCAGCGACCGCAAGGCGCGCAGAAAGTGCGGGAAAAAAACGCGGTAGCGCGTCTTGACACTGACAAAGCCGGCGCCGAGTTGGCGCCGCTTCATCTCGCGCCCGCGAATGAGGTGGGCGTTCTCGTCGAACGGGCAGGTGTTGACCACGCGAACCGTCAAGGGGTTGAACGGGTTGTGCTCGAAGATGAAAAGGCTGCCGCCCGATTTGATGACCCGGCGCAACTCTTGCAGCAGCGCACCATGGTCGGCGTGGTCGATGTGGTGGAACACACACATTGCATAGGCGATGTCGAAGTGATCTGCCGGAAACGGAATGCTGGCGCCGTCGAAGCGAACGAACTGAGCCAGCCCGCCAAACCGCTTTTGCGCCACCTCCAGGCTGCGTTGCGAGAGGTCCAGGCAGGTGAGCTGGGCGCTGGCAAAGTGCTTGCGCACATAGGGCACTGAATTTCCGATGCCAGCGCCGAAGTCCAGAACGCGGACGCTGCTGTCCTGCGAGAGTGCCTGCTGCGGGCACTCCAGTGCAATGTCGGAAATCTTGTATTCAGAAAAGTATTCAGGCCCTTCACCCGACACCGCGATGCCTGCCGTGTGTGAGGCGTAGTACTCATCGGCGAACTTGTCGAACTCGGCTTCGTTCATCTTCTGGCTCCCGGGGTGCCCAACGAGCGGGCGGCCGGTCGAGTCGGCTTGGTGCTGATCACATACAGGGGCTTGCCCATGACGATCCCCATGGTCACCGCGAGGTACTCCGCAATGACGCCCAGCGACGCCAGGATGCTGCCGGAGAAGAAGGCCACAACGATCAGCAGCGAAGTCCAGCCACGCACGGGAACCTGGTCATAGAACTTGGCATACAGCGCGAAGCCGGCGAGCAGGGTCGCAAGGATCATCGACGCAAATCCCATGATCGTGATCAATCTCAAGGGGCGTGTGCCCGTGGTCAGGATCAGCCTCCAGAAGTGGCCAATCAGTTTGAGATAGGAATAGGCCGAGGGCCGCCCCAATTCGTTTCTCACCAGAACGGGGCAATGCCCGACGCGCCCGGTGATCCAGAACAGCCCCACGTCCAGGTAGATGCCGTTGCCGCAATAGCCGGCCAGGGTCCTGGCGATGTCGCCATCGACCAGGCGATAGCTGTGGAAGCGCCCGATCGTGCTGTGCCCCAGCAGTTTGCTGCTGATCCACTTGGCGCTTGCACTCAGCAGGTTCCGCAACCAGCCGTAGGCCGGTGTATTGGTGGGTTGCGCATAAACGATCTGCAGTGATGCGCGCAAAGCGGTGTCCAGCATCATGGCGATGTACTTCGGGTCTTGCTGCCGGTCTTCGTCGATGGTCACGACCCAGTCACCCTTGGCGCTGGCCATGCCGGCCAAGGTGGCGGCGTGCTGGCCGTAATTGCGCGACAACCACACTGGCCGCACAAACGGGTACTGGGTGCCGAGTGCTTCCAGCGTCTTGTCGGATCGATCGGGCCCGCAGTCATGCACCAGCAGCACTTCGGCAACCACGAACTTGTGGCCGTCGGGTGTTGATTGCTCTTGTGTCAGTGGAGCCATCTCGGCAATCAGGTCCGGCAGCGTCTGCTCACCTGCATAGACGGGAACCACGATGGAAACGCGGTGGAGGTGGGGATTGTTCATTGCCAGGGACCCGGGTTGAAGCATTCCAGAAGGCCAATCGGCTGTCGGCCGGTGCAAGCCCATGGCCCGGCCCGGCACGGCACCGAAGGTGATGATCGAGCAGGCTGGTCGGTGGCCCGCATGTCATCCACCCGTGCGCTGCGCTGAGATGGTGGCCGCCCACTGAGCCATTTTCCTGGCGACCATCGAAGGCAGCCGGGATTGGGTCTTGCTGCCGTCGAGCACCGTGCTGCCGGACTCGATGCGCAGGTCGAATGGCGGCCAGGGCGTGAAGGCAATCTCGGCGCCCAGGCGCGCACCGATGAGTCCTGCAGCCTCGAGCAAGGTCAGGTCGTCGCCCGGGACGTTGAAGGTCCCGTTCTCGAAATCAGCGCTGGCCGCGGCCAGCGCCATGAAGTTGCACACATCGTCGATGTGCGTGAACGTCCTGCGCAGGCTGCCGTCACCATAGAGCGAGATACGCCGGGTTTCCGAAGCCTGTTTGATGAAATTGCCGACGGTGCCAAAGGAGTATTCGCTGCCTTGCGAGTTGCCATAGGGCACGCAGACCCTGAAGATGGTGTGCGGAATGTCAAACGCATTGGAAAACGCGCGCAAGTGAAACTCGCAGGCGATCTTGTTCGCGGCGTAGACAGTCCTGGCTTCCAGTTCTGCCGTCTCGGACAGCGGCAGCTTGGAGCCTTTGTAGACCAGGCGCGACGACGGGAACACCAGGCGCGGACGGTGACCCGACAGGCGAATGCTTTCCAGAACGTTTAGCAGGCCCATCTCGTTGCCCAACACATAACCCTCATGGTTCTTGAACGAGGCGGCGGTGCCAGTCACACCGGCGAAGAGGAAGACGACGTCCACCGACCAGTCAAGCCGGGTCAAGGTTCCGGTATCGCCAATGTCGACCCGGCTTTGCGCGGGCCCGGAACGTGATGGCGCCGCCACGACCTGATGGCCCTGTGCACGCAAGGCAGCTGCCAGATGGCGGCCGATATAGCCGGCGGCGCCGAGAACCAGACATTTCATTGATGGCTCGGTGGTGTGTGTCGGCTAATGAACCAGTTCGCTGATCTTCTGCAGAGAGCGGCTCTGAACGAGAACCTGCTGGTACAGCTCTTCGCGACGCTTCGGTTCGATGATGGCCTGAGCGAACGCCGTCAACGCAGCGACAAAGTGGTTGTCGGGTTCGACCAGCAACTCCCGCCCACCGTCGACCGATTCCAACACGAGGCGTGGTGAGAAAGCAGGGCCGGCCGTGTAGGCGCGCTCGGCGACCAACTTGCCTCGTGAACCCCAAACCTCGTAGCGACATTGATAGAAGTTGTCGAACCCGAACGCAATCGATGCACCCACCCCGGATGGGTGGGCCAGAAAGGCGCTGCCCCAGAGCGCGGTGCCGTTGCCGTGGTGAACGGTGGCGCCGCGCACTTCCAGATCGTCGCCGAGCAACCGGTGCGCGGCGCGTAGGGGATAGCCGGCGGCATCCATCAACACGCCGCCGCCCAAGGCATCGTCATAGCGGAAGTCGTCGGCGGGCAAGGGGGGGAAGCCGAAGCTGCCGTGGAAGTGGCGCAACTCGCCTATGAGCCCTTGGCGCAACCAGTCGGCCACCACGGCCTGCTGACGGTGGTACTGGAACATGTAGCCTTCCATCACCGCGACCGCGGCATGGCAAGCCGACGCAACGAGCTCTTCGGTTTGCGCCAGGGTGGGGGCGAAGGACTTTTCGACATATACATGTTTGCCGGCGGCAATGGCCTTGCCCACCCACTCGCGGTGCAGCCCGGTTGGCAGCGGCACGTAGAGCGCGTCCAGGTCCGCTCGCGCCACCAGCGCGTCATATCCGGTCACGGCCTCGCAGGCAAATTCGCGTGCGAACTCACGGGCTTTTTCAGCATCCCGGCTGGCCACGGCAATCAGCTCGAAGCGATCCTTCAGCTGCAGGATGGCGGGCGCCATCGAACGCCGCGCAATCTTGGCGCAGCCGAGAATTCCTATCCGGATCTTGTTCATCTGCAGCGCCATCAGTCGAACGTGATGGCCGAGATGAGGCTGCGCGCGGCGATGTTCAGGTAGTTGTTGAACTCGATCAGCCGCAGGATCTGGTTCAGCGTCATCCAGCAATAGTGCTCGCCCACCTCGAGCGGAAAGTCCTCGCCGACTTCAACGATCAGATTCCGGTTCTGCTCACGGAAGAAGCGGCCCCCTTCTTCGCTCTGCATCGAGTCGAAGAGGATCATTTCTGGCCGCGCATCGAGTACTTCGTTGATGTACTTGACGGAGTACTCGTTGCTGCCGACGCGGTAGTTTCCGGTCAGGCACTGCACGGTCGGCGCCAGCTCGACGATGTCGAAGTTGCCGGCCTCCAGCTTGGCCTGCACCAGGAAGTGGTAGCTGCCGTTGATGGGCCGGACGATGAAGGCGATCAGACCCTCTTGCGCCGGCTTGATCATCGGTTGGTCCCAGTTCACGACCTCCCGGTTCTCGATCGTCACATGCACGCCAATGACCGAGAAATACTTTCCGTCGGTGCGGCTGATGACACCGTCGACGTCATTCCAGCCGGCAATCCGGTTCAGCGGGATGCGCTCGACCACCAGATCGTGGCGCGACTTCAGGCCCGTGAGCCAGGAGATGATGTTGCGAAAGTCGTTGTGCGAGTGTTTGGCACCCAAGGCCGAGTTCATCATCAGCCGCTGTTTCGGACTGGTCGGCGCCAGCGTGTACAGGCCCTCCAGCGTTTCGGCAGCGTAGGTCCCGTAACCGATGCCGGAAAGAACCGTGCGCGTATCCATATTGACGACGTTGTCCTGCCGCATCAGGCGTTTGATCTGCCCGATCGACATCCACATGAAGTCCGGATGCGCCTCGATCTCCTCGCCGGGCGGCAATTCGACGATCATGTTGCGGTTGCGCTTGCGCAGGAAACGGGCACCTTGTTCGGACTGCAACTGGTCGAGCAGCAGCGTGGCCTTTCTTTCGCCGTTGAAGTATTCGAGGTAACGCGGGCGTTTGCCTTTGTGCACCTGGGAGTAGTTGCTCTTGGTCGCCTGCAGCGTCGGCGATAGCTGCACGACATTGATGTTCCCAGGCTCGATCTTGGCTTGCACCAGGACATGCAGCACGCCGTCGATCTTCTTGGCCAACAGCCCCAGGTAACCGATTTCGGCCTGATTGATGATGGGCTGTTCCCAATGTGGCACGCCGCCCCAATCCGTATCGACGCCGATGCCCTCTATCGAAAAGAAGCGCCCGCTGTCGTGCAGCAGGTTGCCGGTCGCAGGGTCGCGCTTCCACTTTTGCAGGGAGTCCAGCGAAACCTGGGTGATGGCCGCACCCACGGCGGCCCGGCGCTCGCGTACCCAGGCCATCACGGCCGGGTTGGGCATCGACGTCGAGTCCGGCGCCGTGACGGAGCGCATGAATTCGAGTTCGGGGTTGGTCATCATGGAAGGTGCTTCATCTTGGGTGGGTCAAGCCATCTGACCGACGAGGACTTGAAGGGCAGGTCGGTGATGCCTCCTGGCCATTTCAGGGGTCCGATATCAGAGAGCGTGATTCAGAGGCCGAAGGCAGGAACTGCTCGAGCAGTCGCTCGTACTGTTCAAGGATGCGGGGCCAGGTAAACGCCGAATTGAATCGGAGCTGACCCTGGTGGCGCAGATTCTCGAGCGCGGCTGGACTCGACAGCAGCTGACCCAAGAGCGCAGACAGGCTTTCGGCGCCGTCGAAATACACGGCACCTTCCCCAGCCACCCAGCGGTTGAATCGGTTGTCGTGTGCGATCACCGGGTTGCCTGCACCCAGGGCCTCGACCAGTGAAGGGTTGGTGCCGCCGACCTGATGGCCATGGATATAGGCGGTGCTGTGGAAGCGCAACGCGCGCACCACCGCTGTCTCATAGATGGCGCCGACAAACTTCACTTCGTTGCTGGCCGCGGCCTTGATGGCCCGGTGGTAGGCATTGTCTTCTTCGTAATGACCCAACACCACCAGAAGGTGCCCGCGTGGCCTGGCCGAGAAGCCACGCACGATGTCCAGAATGGAGTTCTCTGGCTCGGCGCGGGCAATCACCGTGAAGAACTCTCCCGGTTGCAGTCCCAGCGCCAGCACCGGCTCGGCAGGTGCGCCGGTGATGGCGTCGGCGCCATAAGCGATGGTCGTGATCTTGTGGCCGGCTACCCGCGTTTGCATATGCACCTTGATCTGCGGATGGTCTGCCACCAGGTGATTGCCCAGCCAGCATCCTGCCCGTTCATTGAGCCAGAACCACGCCTTGGCTGCTGCTCCCCACTTGGCGCGGGACCATTCGATGCCGTCCATGTTGATCAGGTTGGGTACGCCCTTCAGGCGCAGCAGCGCGCAGAACAGCGCGGTGTTGTAGCCCAGGGTCAAGCACAGGTCATGGTGCTGGGCGGCATGTGCCGTCGCACGCCAATCGAAGACGATGGTCCCCTTGGGCCCCGTTGCAGCGACCGGGAATCGCACGCGCTCGACGCCCTGCCAGGTGTCTTCGACCCTGGGGCCGGCGCCGTCGTCCTGGCAGTACACAACCACCCGCCAGCCCTGGTTGACCAGATGCAGCGCGAGCTTCTCCGCAAAGGTCTCGAAGCCACCGTGCGCTGCCGGAACACCCCGCGTGCCCAGGATCCTGAGGACGGGTTTCATGCGGCCGCTCCTTTCAGGAGCCGACACCGCGCGCGCGGCGAACCCGCTCTTGGCGCGGCTCGAGGCCTGCAGTCTGGGCAAGACCACGATCAGTTCTCCTCTTTCAGCGCGAGCTGGTAGCAGGCCAGGGTCTGCTCGCCCAGCCGGCTCCAGTCGTTGCGCTCCGTGACCCTGCGCAGGCCGGCTAGCGCGATCTCCGCAGCGCGGCCTGGACTGGAGAAGATGTCGCCAATCCGTTGCGCCAGATGTTCGGGGTCGCGACCGGTGAAGACAAAGCCGGTCTCTTCGTCGTCAACCGCTTCGAGCAGGCCTTCGATGTTGGAAATCAGCACCGCGCTGCCGTAACTCATCGCGAGCAAGACGACGCCGCTTTGGTAGATGCGCAAGTAGGGCAGCACCACAAGGTCGGCACAGCGATAGAAATAAGCAACCTCGTCGTCAGGGATGTAGCGGATGTGCAGGCTGCAAAACGGCGCCAGGCCGTGTCTGTCGATGATGGCCTGGTACCTGGAAAAGTCGGTCTTCCAGACCCGGCCGCCAATCAGCAGATGCAGGCTGGGGTCCTTCTTCAATGCCAGGGCAAAACCTTCGAGCAGGACTTCCAGCCCCTTCACGTCCTTGATCTGGCCAAAGAAGACCAGCACCCGTTTGTTGGGCGCAATGCCAAAGTGCGCACGCGACATGGCGCGGGTGATGCCGGCTGGAATGCTGCCCAGGTAGTTGCCGTGGGCGATTACATCGATCTTCTGTTGCGCGATGCCCAGGCCCTGCATCAACTCGCGCCGGGCGACCTGGCTGTGGGCAATGACGCGCCGGGCCGCGCGATAGACCCAGCGCACGAACAGCGGCACCGAGATGCCCTCCTTGAAGGCCTCGACGTCGTGCGCCGTGATGACGACGCGCATGCCCAGCAAGCGGGCCAGCAGCACGTTGAACAGCTCGAGCGGCCCGACGTGAAAGAAGTGGAAGTGGGCCAGCTGGTGGCCGCTGCGGCGCGCCCCAGGCAAGGCCTGCAGGCTGCCCCACACGAAACGCAGGCCACGCAGCCAGGCCTGGCCCTGGCCGTAGATGCGGCGATAGGCCAGCTTGACCGGGAAGCCCGGGTCGCCGGTCACGACGGTCCTGTCGCAGGTGTACAGGGTGGCCTTGGCACCGGCCCGGACGATGCCCTGGCAGAGCGAGAAGTCATAGAAGTTCATGCCACCGTGACCGCCCACGGGTTCGACGACAGCGACATGGATGCTCACTGAGCCACCCTGCACGCAACGCGCGCCAACTCGACTTCTTCGTCAATCACGCGCAGGAAGCGGCGCCCGAAGGCTTCGACGGTATATTGCGAGCAGATCAACTCGTGGTGGCGCTTCAGATGGTCTGCGTCGTTGCTGGGCGCCGGTGCGACCAGCAAGGCGGCCAGGGCATGGGCATCGCCGCTGGGGAAGGTCCAGGCCGGGGGCAGCATGTCGGCCATGCCGTCGACGTCGGCAGCCAGGATCTTGCGGCCGGCGTACATGGCTTCCAGCATCACCAGGGGCACACCCTCGTAGCGCGAGGGCAGCAAGAGCAGGTCGCAGGCGGCATAGAACGGCATCACGTCCGCTTGCCAATCGCGCCAATGGACCACGTCCGCCAGGCCCAGGGTCAGCACCTGCGCGCGCAGGGCCTGCTCGTCGGGCCCCGACCCGACCACCAGCAGATTCGCGCGCAGGCCCCTGGCGCGGGCGATGGCCAGCGCCTGCACTGCCAGGTCGTGTCTCTTCTGCCTGAATTCGATGCGGCCGAGCATCAACAGAAGGGGGTCGCCATCGGCCAGGCCCAGTGCCGAGCGCACCGCACTTCGGCTTTCCGCCGCGAGCTGCGGCAGATCGATGCCGTTCTCGACGACGCGGACGGATCCATGTGGCCGCCGCCGCGCCGCGTACTGCGCCATGCGCGGGCTGATGGTGACGAGGCAGTGCGGAAGACTGTAGAAGGGCCGCACCGCCCACTGCCGCAGTCGCGCCCGAAAGGGCGTGGCAGCAAACAGCGACTCGTCGCGCGTCATGGGCAAGTAGCTGACCGTGCGGACCCCGGCCAGGCGCCCGGCCAGCACACCCAGGCTGGACAGTGCGATGCCACCTTGCACCACGATCAGCAGGGCAGGTTTGACCACTTCGATCAAGCGCCGCAACTGCAACAAGGGCCTGATGGAGAGATAGGTCCTGATCCACTGGCCGCGCCCCGACGAATACGGTGTCAGGCGAAGGTCGATGGGCGGCACCACTTCACCCAGCCGCCGACAGAGTTCTGTGTTGAGTGCACTGGCAATGAAGGTGAGCCTGTGCTTGCCCTGTCTTGCCAGGTGCTGCACCAGCCTGAGAACCATCAGCTCATGGCCGCCGAAGGTGGGCGCATCGTCATAGAAGACAAGAGTGCACGGCAGCATGGCGAATCGGCTCAATGCACGGAGTTTGCTGGGGGTGCCGGAAGGGGCATGCCCGGCGGGCCGGCAGTCGCGGTGCGTGCGGCACTGAGGTAAACCAGCGCGCCAGCCATCGCGATGACGATCACGCCATAGTCCGACATCAGATGTGGCTCGGTGATCGAAGCAAACAAGAAGCGAATCATCATGGCTGCACTGGCCGCACCGACGACCCGGGTCCACGGAAGAGCATGGCCGAGTGCCGAGCGGCGGCCGATGGCGAACACGCCCGCCATGAAGAGCAGGAAGAAGATCAAGGCCGGCAACCCCATCTTGCCGCCCATGTACAGGTAGGCGTTGTGCACGTACCGGTTCAGCTCGGGGCGCAGGGTGGAGCCGCTGGCCCCTTTGTAGTCGGCACCCAGACCGACGCCGATCAAAGGATGTTCTTTGATGAGCGGCACCATGGCTTCGGCTTCCCAAATGCGCCACTGCGCCGAATAGCCGTAGTCGATCTCTTCCCCGATCGACGTCAAGCGGTAGTAGATGGCCGAAAAGGAGTCCGGTTTCCAATAGGCGCCAAGTGCGGAACCCAGGGCAACCACAACGACCAACAGAACCGCCAGCTGCGGCAGCCTGCTTTTGTTGAGCCACCACACCACCAACAGCCCACAGATAAAAACCGCGGCGAAGGTCGTTCGACCGAAGGTCAGGAAGATGCCAACAAACAGCAGTCCCGCCGCCAGCAGGAACAGCGGCTTGCGGATGCGCCCCAGGGCGTATGCGCCCAGCGTCAACAGCAGCGAAAAGACGATGACATTCAGCCCCAGCGTGTTGGCACGCGTGGTCGAGTCGTCTTGCCGCCCCAGGGTTTCGAGAACGCTGATGCCCTGGTCCCCGAACACGGGGATCTTGAAAACGCCTTGCAGGATCTGCCCTACCGAGAACAAGCAGCCCAGGACGACCAAGCCGATGACAAACCGCTCTTGCCTCTCCTTGGGCCGCAAGATGACCAGCGCCATGGGCAGCGTGAGCAGGTACAGCAGGTCCCGCGTCTCGCCGAGCACATGGGTGGGGTTCAGGTCCCGCACCGAGAGCGACGTGGCCACCGAAATGGCAAGACACAGGCCGAACAAGCCCAACGCCACCGCCAGCAGACGTCCCCCCTCAACCGGCGCGCTCGCCGCCGGACGCGGCTGCGTCGCCAAGGCCCAGCCGGTGTACAGGGTCAGCATCACGAGCGTGGCGTCCGCCGCCGCGAGCGAACTGCCCAGCACCGGCATGCGCGGCACAAAAGCCGGGTGTATCAAGCCACAGACCAGTGACATGCAGGCCAGCAGCGCGTACTCCGGCCGCACCAGCAATAGAACCGCCACGGCGGGTACCAGGAGCGCTGAAAAAATGAACCAAGCCGGCAGCAGCGCTGACGCCAGCCCGAGAAACAGGGCCAGAGCAATGGCGAGCAGAATCAGACCCGCTAGCGCAAGTGGACGGGCCGGCATTGCGAGTCGGGCCATGGCCTAGAGCTTCGCGTTACCGAACACCCGGGGTCGCACTGGGTCCGGCAATCCCGCAGCCAGCGAAGCGATGAAATCAGCCTGCACCGCATGCCCGTTCACCATATTCGCATCGATGGTCGAAACGCGAACCAGCATGCCGTCGGCGATGACGCCGCGCAGCCCGTAGCGCATCTGGGCGAGCTTCTGCTCTATGCCCGAGGTGGCAACCTCGTTGCCCACCACCACCCAATAAGTCAAGGGCTCATTGCGTTCGCCGCGTTTGGACATCAGCCTTCGCACCGCCAAGGTGCCGCTCGCGACGCGTTGCACCGCCTTTTGGTTGAAGGTGATGTCGAAGCCCTGCGCCGGGTAGCAGGATTCGGGTCGGTGCGCACTGGTGCCGTCGTACTGGTCCCCGCCGTAGGCGATTACCAGCATGACCCTTTGGCCGCTGGCGCTGACGTAGCTGCGCGTGAGCACCTGGTTGTAGATCGCGTTGATCTCGGCCTGCACGTCGGGCGCCGGCAGGACAAGCGGGATCCCGGTGTCCTGCCGCCAGGCGCCAAACTGCTTGGGAATCAGCGTCTCTAGGTCGGGCTTGCCGATCTGGTCGGCCAGGAAGACCGTCGGCTTGCCGAGATAGCTCAGGGCGGCGAAGGCGAGCATCAGTGCCGCAGCCAGCAGGGCGCGCCATCTCACGCTGTTCATGCGCGCTCGTTCTTGCCCTTGAAAGGCAGTCGCAGAAGCTTGTCGGTGAGCAAGATCAGCGTCAAGCCGACGATGAACAAGACCATGCCGGCAAAGCCATGGATGAAGCCCTGGCCGGCCGCGTCGCCAAAGTGATACGTCACCAGCACCAGGATCAGCACGCGGATGATGTTGGCCGCGAACGAGATCGGAATGATCAGGATGGCCAGCGTCACATTGCGCGCAGCCGAGGTGTAGTGCATCAGGTTCATATACAGCAGTCCCAGCGCTTCGAGCGTGAACATCGAGTTCAGGCCGGCGCAGGCGTCCGCCACCAGGAGCTGGTATTGGCCGACGCTCAGCATCACCCCGGCGCGTGCGACCGGGTAGCCCAGGCTGTACAGCAGATGGGCCGCTGCCGCGGACACGGCGGCCTTCAGGGGCGCGGTCACGGACGCCACCACCGAGCCGGGCAGCGGTACGAAGAAGAGCAGGAAGAAGAGCGGGAACCAGATCAGCCGCAGCGCGCGACGCCCCAGGAACAGCAATACCAGCCCGATCAGCACGAAGTGTTGCGAGAGCAGTTCGAACACCAGCATGCCCTGCGTGCGTCCCAACGCGTACATCAGCACGCCAATGACAAGCAGCCCGGATCCGAGGGCCTTGTCGGGCTGCACGGGCAACGCCGCCAGCGCATGGCGCTGGCTGTAGAGCAGCCACAGCGTGAGTGCCAGGATGATCGGGCCATGGCCTTGTTCATCGGTGGGCCAGACGCGCTGCGCCAGCATGATGTAGCTCGGCAAGTACAGCGCGGCAAAGCCCAGCAGCAGCAGCGCCGCTGCCACGCGGTCGAGGCCGGGCGGCAGCACGCTCTGCCGCGCCGTGCGCGCGGTGTCACCGGGCACCGTCGGGGGCGCGTTCATCGGAGCGCCCAGATGCTCATTTGCGGTATTGATTCACAACCACGCCGGCCAGCTTGAGCGGCGTGTCGTCCGCGAGCTTGATCGCCATTTCTTCTACCGCGGCGATGCGCGAGACGTCCTGGCGCGCCATCATCAGAGATGCGCCGCAGTGCTCGGCAATGACGCCCGCGTCGGCGCCGAACTCCGCCGCCGGTGTGTCGACCACCACGTAGTCGAACTTGGCCGTCAGCGCGCGCATGAGCAAGCCGAAGGCGGGGCGTTCGACCAGTTCCAGCGGGTTGGGCGGCGGGTTGCCCACCGGCAGCAAGAACAGGCCCGGTACGCCTGGCACCGGCTGCACGGCATGGCTGTTGGCACGGCCCGACAGGATGCCGGCCAGTCCCGCCGGGTTGGCGAGGTTGAAGACCTGATGCTGACGCGGACCGCGCAGGTCGGCGTCGATGAGCAGGGTGCGCCCGCCAAGTTGGGCCAGCGTGACGGCCAGGTTGGCGGCAAAGAAGGTCTTGCCGTCACCCGCATTCGGGCTCACCACGGCCAGCGCGCGGCGCCGCGCGGTGCGATCGTTGAACACGCGCTTCATGACCTGGCTGCGTATGGCCCTGAATGACTCGGCCTGTTCAGAGAAGGGTTCATTCAGCGTCACCAGTTCGGGGCTGAGCTTGCGCTGAGCCTGTGCCGCATAGGGATAATGGTATTGCTGCGCCAGTGCAAACAGCACGTCGTCGGTGCTGGCCAGTCCGAGTTCGATCGCCGCTTCGCCGAAGCGCACGCCCGTCTTGCGCTGCTGCGCCAGGATCTTCTCCACCTGTTCGGGTTTGAGCTTGCACGATTCGGCGATCAGATCGCCTATGGACCGGTCGAGCACGGATGCGGTGCGCGGCCCGGTGTCGGGCAGTCCGACCATTTCAGGCGTCTGCGGCGCCTGAGCTGCCCGCGCCGTTTCGGGCGCGCGCTGATTGGGTGTCCGAGTCAATCCCACCATGCGCTTTTGCGCCAGCGTCGAACCGTCACGGCCGCGCCAGAACCGACCCGAGTGGGTGGGCACCAACATGCCCAGCAGAGGCAGCCCCAGCGTCGCGGACACGTCCTGGGCGCCGCGCACGCGTCGGTTCATGAGTTCGAGCAACAGGGCGCCGCCGACCGCGAGCAGGCCACCGAGCGCCACAGCCAGCAGCGCGTTGAGCAGGATCTTGGGCGACGACGGCTCGAGCGGTGGCTCTGCCGAGGTCAGCAGGGCGACGTTGCTTTGCGTGGTCTGGCTTTCCAGCGTCGACTGGTTGAAGCGTGCCACCACGGCATCGAACGCGCGTTGGGCGCTTTCGACCTCGCGAACCAGCACCAATCCTTCATCGCGCACCGCCTTCATGCGCAGCACCTGGGCGCGTTGCGCCTCGAGCGCGACGCGGACCTCGGCACCGCGCTGGCGCGCGATGCTGTTGCTGACGCCGACGCCGCCGACGACACGCTGCGTTTCGGCTTCGACCCGGGCGCGCAGGGAAGCTATGTTGGCTTTTGCTTCCAGGACCTGCGGGTGTTCGGTGCCCAGGCGCGCGTTCAACTCCTGCAGCCGCGCCTCGGCGCGCGAGAGCTCGGCGCTCAGGTTGCCGATCAAGGGGTTGTTCAACACCTCCTGCATCTTGTCAGCCGATGCGCCACGCGCCTGGGCCTGCCGGCTGCCCGACTCCGAGGCCAAGGCCTGCAGCATCACCGCCTGCGAAGACAGCTCATTCAGGCGCGTGGTCTCGACGTCGAAGCGTTCATCGGTGGCCACGATGCCATTGGCTTTCTGGAAGGCCGAGAGCTTGGTTTGGGCCTTCTCCAGGGTTTCGCGCGCTTCCTTGGCGCGGGTGTCGAAGAACGCCGAGTACTGCTTGGCCGGATCGACACGCAGCGCCAGGCTGGTTTCCAGATAGGCCTGTACGAAGGCGTTCGCGACTCCGGCTGCGAAGTCGGGGTCGGGTGCCTTGTAGGACACGCTGACCACACCCGCTTCGCGCGACGGTTTTACCTCCAGCCGTTTCTGGAACGCGTCCAGCAGCCAGGTCTCGATGTTGCCCACGCCCGAGGTGGCCTGGAGCCACTGCTCACGCACCTGGGGGCTGTCGGCGAGCTTGAGATTGCGAAGCACCCGGCGCGCCACGCGCTCGCTCTGCAAGACCTCGACTTGGGTGCCCATCAAACCCGGGGGCGGCATGCCGCCGTAGATCATGGCCGTCACCGGGTCGGGCTTGAAGTCGACCACGACGGACGCGGTGGCGGTGTACTGCTTGGGCAGCAGCAAGCTCACGGTGATATTCGCAACCACCGTGAGCATGAACACCAGCAAGGCACCTCGCCAGCGGGCTCTAAGGATGGCTAGACACTGTCCAAGACTCATAGGGGGCATTCTTCAGGAAGGCTGGGGAGGAGTGGCCTGGAACGGGCTCACTCGCACATGGACCACGTCGCCGTCACGCAGGACATCGTGCATTGTCGGCTGCTGCAGGTGACCCTACTTGTGCACGACTGGAGCTATGATCGAAAGTTGTGTATGAGGTGAAGTGAGAGGGCGGCGTATTCTTGATGGTTCTTCCGGAATCATCAACCTTTTGCAAGGAGTGAATACGCCGTGAGTCACGATAACGTTTTTGCGTTGAAGAATCCAGCGGTGGCGAACGAGGTTCGTGACGCGCTGACTGAAGTGTTACAGGAAGGGGCCCGTAGTTTGCTGGCGCAAGCGATCGAAGCTGAGGTGGCGGAGTTTCTGGCGCGGCATGGCGATACGCGCGATGCGACAGGTCGCGCGCGCCTGGTACGCAACGGGTACTTGCCGGAGCGCACGATCCAGACGGGCCTCGGTGATGTGCCGGTGAAGGCGCCGCGGGTGCGCGATCGGGCCGGGCAGCTGCGCTTCCGCTCCTCGATCCTGCCGCCGTATCTGCGGCGCACCAAGACGATTGAGGAATTGTTGCCGTGGCTGTACCTGAAGGGGATCTCCACCGGCGGCTTCTCGGAAGCGCTCGCCGCACTCCTGGGGCGCGATGCGCCGGGGCTCTCCGCGGGCACCATCAGTCGCCTGAAGGCGGTCTGGCAAGCCGAGCACGCGCGCTGGGAGAAGCGCAGCCTGGCCAACAAGCGGTATGTGTACCTGTGGGTGGATGGGATTCACTTTGGCGTCAGGATGGAAGAGGCCAATCAGTGCATTCTGGTGGTGATGGGCGCCACCGCCGAGGGCAAGAAGGAGCTGGTGGCCTTGAGCGACGGGTTTCGCGAATCCGAGGCGTCGTGGAAAGAGCTGTTGCTGGATTTGAAGCGGCGCGGCCTGAAGATCGATCCCAAGCTGGCCATTGGCGACGGTGCGCTCGGGTTCTGGAAAGCGCTACCGCAGGTGTATGGCACGACGCGCCCGCAGCGGTGCTGGGTGCACAAGACGGCGAACGTGCTCAACAAGCTGCCCAAGCATCTGCAAGCCAAGGCGAAATCCGACTTGCAGCAAATCTGGATGGCCGCGACGCGGGACGACGCGCATCGTGCCTTCGCCTCGTTCGTTGCGGTCTACGCGCCCAAGTATCCGAAGGCCGCCGAGTGCCTGGCCAAAGACCAGGATCCGTTGCTGAGCTTCTATGACTTTCCGGCCGAGCACTGGCATCACATCCGCACCAGCAACCCGATTGAATCGACCTTTGCCAGCGTACGACTGCGCACCGCCAAGAGCCGCGGCTGTGGATCGCGAGCCAGCATTCTATCGACCGTATTCAAACTCTCCTTAAGTGCGGAGCAGCGCTGGCTGAAATTGCGTGGCGCCGAGCTGATCGCCAAGGTCATCACCGGCGTTCAATTCAAAAATGGAGTCGAAGTGCAACAAAAGGCACGTCAAGAAATCGCCGCCTGATCAAATCGCCGTACACAACATTTGACAATAACTCCGAGCGGTTA
>Ga0315273_10002456_pt1 | contig 21901 bp, 16 predicted proteins | sample YL17G02_0_MG_FD_205753 | JGI IMG/M metagenome (GOLD analysis project Ga0315273, IMG submission 205753) | Sediment microbial communities from Yellowstone Lake, YNP, Wyoming, USA - YL17G02_0 | ecosystem: Environmental > Aquatic > Freshwater > Lake > Sediment | place: USA: Wyoming | collected... | reverse complement strand
AAGAGCGCCGTCAATGCGAGCGCCAGCACCCACGAGGTGCGAAGCGACCGGCTCAGCAGATCCTTCACGGGGAAGGGGCGATCCATGTCGGGGACTAATCCTCCCGCTGCGAGAGCTTCACGATGTTGATCGTTTCACGCACTCCGGCGACAAACCCGAGGATGAGCAGGATGAAGCTCAGCCAAGGGCTCGTTCGGAGCTTCGTATCGAGATATTTCCCGAGGAAGAACCCGACGATCGGCGCAAGTGCGAGAATGAACGGAATCGACGAGAGCAGCCCAACCTGCCGCCAAGCGGTGACCTTGGTAGGTCGTTTCTCGGTCACTCCGGGTCTCCGCGCGCCGCGTCGCGGCGGCGCCGAGGCCTCCCCCAAAGAGGGGGTCTGACCAGGAAACGCAGGAAGATTTACGCCGTCGACTACGAGCGGAAAAAGGTAAGGGAAGTTGGCGGTTGGGTCAATGGAAAATGAGGGCGGCGCGGTCACGCCGGACGGGCGGTCAAAGCCGCGCATTCGTCCGTCGCCCGCGCCCGGGCCCCCTTCGTAACTTGTAGGCGGGACGCCTCTTCGCCTCCTCGGCTTCACCACACCGCGGCCCCGACTCCGCAGTGCTCTCCCCCAAACAGAGGACGTCCCGCCAGCGTCGATACCCAATCGCACGCGGCGTGCCGGCTGCGATACGCGGCGCGACAATCTACTAACTTGTTAAAATACAAATATTTACAGGCGCAGCCTGGGCGGGCCTGGGGGAGGGAGAAGCTTGGGGGCGGAAACGCCGGCTGACGTCGGCGACATCGACGTTCGCAAGAACACATCTAAGCGGCTAAAACAAAAGAACTTCGGGATGGTAAACAGTTGTGTCGGATGAGTAAACGGCGAGAACGCCTAGCGGGATCCGGACGAGGTGTAAGGGGCCGTGTTCTGGATGAGCCGGATGCGCCCGTCGCGGAGCGCGGCGACGAAGACGTCGACCACCTCAGGCGCGAACTGGGTGCCCGCCTTGGCGATCATCTGCTGGATCGTTTCCTCCACCGTGAGCCCAGTGCGGTAGGGCCGGTCGGTGGTCATCGCATCGAAGGCGTCGGCCACGTTCACGATTTTCGCGCCGATCGTGATCTCGTCACCGCGCAAGCCGTCCGGGTAGCCCTTGCCGTCCACGCGCTCGTGGTGATGCCGGACGAGGTCGGTCGCCTTCTCGAGAAACTTCACCCCGGCGAGCATCTCGGCGCCCCGAATCGGGTGAACCTTCACCAGGCGCCATTCTTCCTCGGTCAATGCGCCGGGCTTGCGCAGGATGTGGTCTTGCGTGTCGAGCTTGCCGATGTCGTGAAGCGTCGCCCCGAACCGGATCGTCTCGATCTCGTCGGTCGAGAACTCCATCGCCTTCGCGATCCCGATCGCATACTCGGCGACACGCTCGGTGTGGCCGCGCGTGTAGGGATCCTTCGCTTCGATCGTGGAGACGAGCACGCGAACCGTGCCGAGGTAGGTCTCCTGGAGGTCCTTGAACAGCCGGGCGTTCTCGATCGCGATCCCCGCCGATTCGGAGAGGGCCTTCACCATCTCCAGATCCGACGAGACGAAGTCCTGCCCGCTCACCTTCTCGCCCACGGCGAGAACCGCGGTGAGCTTTTGCTTCACCATGACCGGGCACACCAGGGCGAACCCGGCGGTGTAGAGGGCCCCGACTTCCCGCTCCAGCGTCGAATCGTCGGAGAGCGCGTTGAGCCGGACCGGCCGCGCCTCCTCGCCTTCCGTCGATCGGAGCGCCCGCGCGAAGACCCCATCGTAGGGGAAGGAGATCGCGCGCACTTGCTCCGGCTTGACGCCCTTGAAATTCGTGGCCCCGAGCTGGGTCGGGTTCTCGCGTTCGTCGGTCAGGAACAGGCACGCCGAATTCACGCGAAGCTGACCCACGACGGAGAGAATCACCGTTCCCATCAGGGAGTCCAGATCGAGCGAGGAGTTGAGCTGGTGCGTGAGCCCCATCAGGGTCTCCAAGCTGAAGACCTGGAAGCGAAGCTCCTTGTTCCGAACGACCAAGTCCTCCCGATTCCGCGCCACTTCGGACTCGAGTTCCTTGTTCTTGGTGTTCAACACCTCGGTCTTGTCCAGCCGCTCGAAGATCCGGCGCACCTTGATCAGGAGTTCCTTGGGGGAGAAGGGCTTCGTGAGGTAGTCGTCGGCTCCGTGCATCAGCCCCTGGAGCCGTGCGTCCACCTCGGCGCTCGCAGAGACCATCACGATCGGGATCGTGGCGGTCTCCTTGGCGCTCTTGAGCGCGGCGCAAACCTCGTAGCCGTTTTTCTTGGGGAGCCGGAGGTCGAGAATGACGAGGTCCGGCGGCTCGCGGCGGATCGCCTCCAGCGCCTCCTCCCCCGTCATGGCCGTCGTCACGCGGTAACCGCTCTGCGAGAGCGAGATCTGAAGCAGATCCACGACGCGCCGATCATCGTCGACGACGAGGATCGTCCGCTTTGCCTTGGTTTCGCGCTCGTCGAACGCCGTCTTCGAAACCTCGAGACTCATGAATGGCTCTCCGCGGAGATGCCGGCGGCGGACGCAAGGGGATCGGGCGCCGATGAACCGGCGTCCGACGCGGCGTCCGACGCGGCATCCGCGCCGACTTCGGGATTCGGCGTGAGCAGCTCACCCGCACGCTGGCGCGATCGCCGCTCGATCCTCTCCAGCACGGACAGGAATACTTCCACGATGCTGGGATCGAACGGGCTTCCCCAGTTCTCCGCGATCACCTGACGCGCCTTCTCGTACGGGAGGGCGCGGCGGTACGGCCGCTCGCTGGTCATCGCGACGTAGGCGTCCACCAGCGCGACGACGCGGGCTCCGAGTGGAATATCCTGTCCACGCGTGCCGTAGGGATATCCCTCGCCTCCCCAGCGCTCGTGATGATTGAGCACCACCGCGATCACTTCCTTCGGGAAATCCATCTCCTCCAGAATCTGCGACCCACGGATCGGATGCTGTTTGATGAGCGCCCACTCTTCCTCGGAGAGGTGCGCTGGATTCTTGAGAATCAGGTTGCTCACGGTGATCATTCCCAGATCGCGGAGCACGGCGCCGTAGACGAGCGCTTTGATCTGCTCCTTCGGGTAGTCGAGGAGCCTCGCGACGGCGCTGACGTAGCGCACGACGCGCTCGGTGCTGCCCTTGGCGTATCCATCACGGCTTTCGATCAACGCCATCATGCCGCGCACCAGTCCGAGACTCCGTTCCTCCTGCGCCTTGTGGAATCTGGCATTGGCGATCGCCACGGCGCCCTGGTGCCCCAGCACGGTGAGGAGATCGCCTTCGTCCTCGCCGAACGCCTTTCGGCTTCCCCGGCCGCCGAGGAGAAGCACTCCCTCGAGCTCGCGCCGCACCCAGAGGAGCACGCACCACTCGAAGCCCGAGCCGCGGAGGGATTCGATCTCTCCGCAGTCCCGATGCGCGTTCTCCACCGCTTCGAGCGATAGGAACGCCCGCTCGGGACCGTAGTCGTGAAACGCGGTCCACGGGATGACCATGTCCTGGAAGTGGCCCGGCGCGAAGCCGCGGACGTGCCGCGGGATGAGGTGCCCCGTACGTTCGGAGTCGCTGAGGCACAGCGCAAGCCGGTCGAGGCCGAACTGGCCCATCACGCTGAGACAGAGAAGGTTCATCACCTCGTCCAGATCCTGCGCGAGGTTCAGCGCCTGGGTGATCTCAAAGAGGTTTCGGAACTCGACGACCTTGCGCTTGAGTTTCGTCTGCAGCGCCGCCATCTCGGGACCGGCGGGAGTGGTGACGGAAGCGGTGACGGGAAGCTCCGCCGCGTCGGGGAGAGCGGAAGCCGCGTTCTCGAAGTAGAAGATCGCCTCGCACTCCTCGAGCGTCGCGCGAATCTCCGGGCCGAGCCCGGCGAGTTCGATCCTTCTCTCGGTATCCTCGAATACGCGGCCCCAGCGCTTGATCACCGAGACGCCGAGGCTCGAGAGGCTCTCGACCTCACGGCAATCGAGCCGTACGGCGCGCGCACCGTGCGCCTGACACTTCAGGAGAAGGCGATCGAGCGAGCGAGCGCCATCGGCGTCCAGGACGCCCGAGAGCGCGAAGTGGAACTCTTCGCGGGGTCCGACCCGCTCGATGCGACACGCTCTCAAGCGCCGCTCCACGAGTGCTCGGGCGAGCGCAGGGCGCGGCGAAGAAGCCCACCCGGGTTCAGGACCAGGGTGATGCTCGAATCGGGGGCCACGATTCCACCCAACACTTCATCCACCGGGTACAGCCTGCCGGGCAGCGGCTTTAGTCGCGCGTTCTCGCGCCAGACGATCCGGTCGAAGCTCACCGCGGCCGAACCGCGGCCGCAACGAAGCACGGCGAGAGGGCGCCCGTCCGCGGCAGCGCCCGGCTTGGAAGTGCTCTGGTTCGCCGTACTGGCCGGAGTCGATTCGGGCATGGAATCCTCCCCCCCGAAGAGCCTTGCGAGCGAGTGGATCGGCCCGGGCTTCTCGCCCGCGGCCCACGCCGTATCTTCCACGGAAGCGTGGATCCGTTCCACCGCGCTCCACGGCAACGCGATCCGCCGGCCGCCGGCTTCAACGATCAGGAAGCTGCGGAGCGAGCGGGCCATCGGAAACTGAAGACGCAGCGCGCTCCCCTCGCCGGGAGTCTCCCGCACCGCGACGAACCCGCCGAGATCCTCCAGGGCGTTCTCGAGCAAACCCATCGCGGTTTCTTCAAATCGAACCGGCCCCTCGAGTCCGATCCGGGCCTCGAGTCCCTCGCGAGCCGCGGTCAGGCGCACCTCGACGGGATCTTCGGCCTGGGACACCGGCTCCATCGATTCCAGGAGCCGCAGCAGGAGCGGCAGCAGGATCGCACCGATATCGGGCTCGAAGCCCACGCCCGAAGTCTGCACCGCCAGGGTCATCCTGCGCCCCGCCGCCGATGCGCGCGCCACGGCGCCGTACAACTCGTCGCGGTAGCGATCGAGGGGATCGAGGAATTCCCAGAGGAGATGCTCGTCGAGATCTCGAGCGCGACGCTCCAGCGAATACTGCAGGCCCAGCAGTTGGTTCAGTTCGTAGGAGAGCGTCCGAAGCCCCGAGGCGGTATCCTGAAGCCGCTGGTGGATGATCAGCGACTTCCCCTCCAGAGGCCCCGGCGTGTCGTCGGACTTGCCTGCGCGCGTCACTCGTTGACGCTCGACGGCCTTGTGGACGCCCTCCCATTCCGTGAGCGCTGCCTGCGCGGCCTCGAGGGTGCCGCCAACGGTCTCGCCCATGGCGCCGATCCGCTCGTTCTGGTGGACCAGCGAGTTCTTGATCTCGAACGTGAGCGCGAGAAGGTTCTCGTAGGAACCGACGTCCGGAGTCGCCTCGTCGATGACGCCGCGCGCGGAGTTCATCTCCTGCGTGCGAGCCTGGCTGCGGTTGGCGCGCAGCCCGTCCACGGCATCGCTGACGATCCCCGCGTGCTCGATCAGCGCCGAGAACCCGTCGGCGCGAAGCCCCTCGAGGAGACGCTCCTCGGCATCGAGCGCCACGCGGCACTGCGCGATGATCTCCGAACGTTGGGCGGGGCGAAGCTCCGGGAGCAGGGTGAGCGCCTCGCGCATTTCGAGCGCCAGACTCGCCACCTCGCCCACCTCGAGCCACTCCGCGCTGCGTTCCACGATCCGCACGGCAAGCTCCGCGATGGAGCCCAGCTCGCTCGATTGGAGGCTTGTCTCGTCATCCAGATAGCGGCGGACGGCCTCGATCTGCTCGTGGACCAATGCGCCGAACGTCGCGCCGAGACGCGACATCCTCTGTGTGTTGCTCAGGTATTCCGACGCGGCGGTTCGCATGCTGGTTCTCGGTTCCCCTCCACCCTGGACAGAGGTCAGCGATCGAGTCGGGCCCCGGAGTCCAGCCCCTCGATCAGCATGATCCCCTCCGTGGATGATTCCTCGGCACTCGAGGTCTCGTTCTCCACGAGAGAGTGGACCAGGGTCGGCGACTCGAGATCTCGCCTGAGGGCGGTGGCGCGCCGCAGGAGCGCTTCCACCTGCGCGCGGGCCGCCGGGCAGAGCGGGCCGGCCCCCGGCGCCACGCCGGGGTAATGCGCGAGCGAGAACTTGGCTTCCTCACTGGTCGAATGGATTGCGGTGATCGTTTCGCCCACCTTGTATTCGATCTCCGCAGCAAGCCGCGAGACGGTGTCCGTCGCCTCGCGCGCGAATTCGGCGAGGCGGCGGGTCTCCTCCGCGATCGCCGCGAAGGCCTCGCTGCCGGACCGAGTCGCCTCCAGCGCGGCGTTCAACGCGAGCAGCGTCGCCCGATTCGTGACGCGCTCCGCCACCGAGGCGAGTTCGTTGGCGCGCATGAGCCCCGCCGCCAGGTCCTCGATGCCGTCCGCCGCGGTGTGAACCACCGCGTCCAGAAGCTGGGCCGGCGTTTGGATCGCGGCCGTGTTGGCGGACGCCTGCGTGCCGTTCCCCGAGAGCGACGCGTGAAGCTCGCCCAGCTCACGCACGATCTCGTCGAGATTTCGGCGGGCCTCCGCGCTGATCGCAGGGTCCGGCGACGACGACGAAGGCGCTCGCTTCGGCCACGCCTCGGGGAAGGCGGCGTCGTCCACTCCGATCAGATCGGCTTCCCCGAGCGAGATCCGGCTCACGGCCGAACCGGCCAGCGCGCTGTTCTTCGCCGCCTCCAGGAGGTCGCGGAGCGGACCCACGCGCAGCTCCGGGATTTCGGTGAGTGGATCTCTGCCGCCACGAAGGGCGGACATGGCGATCTCCCCGTGCCTGCGGTAGCTTTCCAGCTCCTTGAGCGCGGCTCTCGCGGTACGCGCTTCTTCCGCCAGGCCGTTCGTGCGCAGGTAGAGCGTGCCCCATTCTCCGGGATACCCGACCGGCACTCGCCGTTCGCTGGAGCCGCCTTCCTCCGCGAGCTTCAGCAGGCCCTGGATCTTTCTTCCGTCGTTGGCCCGTCGGGTAGTCAGGCCCGAGAGGATCGCGGCGAAGATCGCCACCGAACCGATCGCGCCGTACGCCGTGATCCCGGTGAAGAGCGCGCCCGCCGCGCCCGCCGCCAGGGCCGCCAGAAGCGTCACGAAGACCGCCGGCGCCAGGGCGAAACGCGGACCGCTCGCGCTCGCTGTCTTCATCCGATCCGGCCGATGCTCTCCCATGGTCAGCTCCCTCGCTCCGAGGACCCACGGCTCGTGGCGGCCGCGGGTGGAATGATGGCTTCGAAGATCCGCCAATAGTTCAGGCAATGGTATTGATGCGAGTCGGACTGAAGGACCGACTCGATCAGCTCGCCCAGCTCCACGTCCCCCGTCGCGACGGCCGCTTCGCGCAGGTCGCGCCCGGGCACGAGGTGAGGCAGCTCGGGAATCAAGACTCCGAAGCGGTCGCTGCCGCGCGCGAGGATGAGCGCGTAACCGCGACCCGCCGACGAGAGCCCTTCGATGCCGAGGAAGGCCGCAAGGTCGATCACCGCAACCATCTCGCTCCGAAAGGCGACGACGCCGACCGATGGGCCGCTCTGTCCCGGCAGCGGCGCGAGGCGCTCGGCATCCACGAGACCGACCGCCTCTTCCACACGAACCGCGAACCAGAAGTCCCCGAGCGGGAACGTCAGCGCACCTCTGGTGATGGAGTCTGTCTCGGCCTGCGTTCGCATGGTCGCGCTCCGTTCAGGGGCTCGTGTTGCAGTCGTAGTCCGCTGATTGGTTGGCAATTAGCGTGCCACGGAGGTGGTCAAGACCCCGGACATAAGCCGTTGAAATCGCGCGGCCTGGAAGCCCCTCCTTATTTAAGGGGACGCGCTGGAGCCAGGCGGTCGTGCGCTCTGTGCCGGGAGCCGTGCAGGACGCTCGGTGCACGCAATTCGCACGCCCGGGAAGCAAGGGACGGTTGGGTGCTCCCACCCGCCGATGTGGCTTGATGGAACCAACCGGCGTTCGAATTGGCCCCTTTCGGGTTCCGGTCGAAGTCTGACCAGATGCTGTAATGCGTGATGGTGAAGCCGATTAGAAATCGAGGAGCGGCGCGTCCAGCGGACGGCACGGCGGATGCAAAAGCCACTGGTCGGATGGCAAACGGGATGAGGTGGTGAGGGCACGGAAGCTCTTCGGATAAGGAGGCGTTCAATGTCGGCAGCCCGGAAGTATCTCGCGAGCAAGGCGAATCCGAGAAAGCTACAGCCGACCGTCTATTTCACGATGAACTGCCTCCTTCTGACGAAGGCCGAGGGAACCCCTCAGAACGGCGACCCGCTTCCTCAAGAAGACGTGGACGCCTACATCCAGACACTGCGCGACCAGATCGAAGCGCAGGTACCGCTTCCCGGGGAACGGACGCGGCTTCTCTCGCGATATGACGTCGGATGCTGGCGTCGTCTCGCGAACTCGAGCTCCGGTTCGCTCAAGTATCTGATCTTCAGGACGCCGGAGGATCTCCTGTTGATCTCGGTGGGAATGTTCGAGCAGCACGGGCCCCAGGTGTTGAGCCGTCGCGATGGCATGCTCCCCGGCGAAGAAGCCGACGTGGGCCGGAGCCCGAATTGGTACCACTTCACGTACACGTACGGCGAGCTTCTCGACAATCCGAACGTGACGATCGCTTCGGTGCTCGAGAAGCTCACGCTGGGGTTGGAGCGCTACCACAAGATGCTCTCCCACATGAAGGGGGAGTACTGGAGCATGGCGAAGCGGCTAAGGAAGGCGCAGGTGATCCGGCTCGAGCGGACGGTGGACGAGGACGCCAAGGAGCAGACCCTGCGGGATATGCAGGATCTCCTTCTCGATGCCTACTCGGAATGGAAACGGACCGGCGAGCGCACGCTCCTGGACCAGATGCGCGGTCTGGCGCGTGAAATCCGTCAGATCTCGCCCGACTTCCACTTTTCGCTACCGGCGGGAGGACCCATCGTGTAGCGACGCGATCCCCCGCGTGCCCTCCGACCCCCGACCGATTCACCCCCGGGGGGCACGCACCCCCTAGAAGTACGCGGCCAGAGGCCTCCGCTCAGCCCCGCTTCCCCCGGCGGGGCGCCGCGTTTCTACCGAATTTCGTAGTTGGGAGCTTCCTTGGTGATCGTGAGGTCGTGCGGGTGGCTCTCGCGGAGTCCTGCCTGCGTGATGCGGGTGAAGCGGGTCTTGGTGCGGAGTTCCTCGATCGTGCGGACGCCGCAGTAGCCCATTCCGGCCCGCAGCCCTCCGATGATCTGGTAGATGACGTTCGTGACGGGACCTTTGTACGGAACCCGCGCCTCGATCCCCTCGGCGACGAGTTTCTTGAGATCTCTGACTCCCTCTTGGAAATAGCGGTCCCCGCGGCCGCTGGACATCGCGCTCAAGGAGCCCATACCCCGGTACACCTTGTACGTGCGCCCCTCGAGGAGCAACGTCTCGCCCGGGCTCTCTTCGGTCCCGGCCAGCAGATTGCCGAGCATGACGGCGTGCGCACCCGCCGCCAGCGCCTTCACGAGATCGCCGGAGTACTTCACGCCCCCGTCGGCGATGATCGGCACTCCCGACTCTGCCGCGGCGGCCGCGCACTCGAGCACGGCGCTGATCTGGGGCACGCCGACCCCCGCCACCACGCGCGTCGTGCACGCCGAGCCGGGACCCATGCCCACCTTCACCGCGTCGGCGCCCGACCGGATGAGGTCTCGCGTCCCCTCGCGGGTCGCGACGTTGCCGACGATGAGCTGGACGTTTCCGTGCTTCGCCTTCACGGCGCGGGCGGTATCCATGACCGCCTTCGAATGCCCATGGGCGCTGTCGATCGCGATGATGTCGGCGCCGGCGCGGACCAGCTCGTCCACACGCTCCATCGCGTCCTGGCCGACGCCGATCGCCGCGCCCACGCGAAGGCGGCCGAGGTGGTCCTTGCAGGCACGCGGATAGCGGATTCGCTTTTGGATGTCCTTGACGGTGATGAGCCCGCGGAGCTGGAAATTGTCGTCCACGACCGGAAGCTTTTCGATCCGGTTCTTGTGGAGAATGCGTTCCGCCTCTTCGAGCGTGGTCCCGACGGGTGCGGTGATCAGATTCTCGCGCGTCATCACGTCTTTCACCTTGAGATCCGCTCCGTGCACGAAGCGCAGATCGCGATTGGTGAGGATCCCGACGAGCCGCTTCCCCTCTGTGATGGGAACGCCCGAGATGCGGAACTTTTCCATCAGCTCGAGGGCTCGGCCGATCGGCACATCGGGCGGCAGCGTGATCGGGTTCACGATCATTCCGCTCTCGGAACGCTTCACCCGGTCCACCTCTTCCACCTGTTCGGCGATCGAAAGATTCTTGTGGATGATCCCGAGGCCGCCCTCCTGAGCGATCGCGATGGCCAGGGCGCTCTGGGTCACGGTGTCCATCGCGGCGCTCACGACGGGGATGTTGAGCGAGATCTCGCGCGTCAGCCGCGTCGTGGTGTCGACTTCTCGGGGGTGGACTTCCGAATAGCCGGGGATGAGCAGCACGTCGTCGAACGTGAGCGCGAACTCGGTCGTGACGCGGGTCTGGGACGCCGGTGTCTGCATGTCCTGAACTATCGCTCCCGGTTCGAAGTCCGTCTTCATCAAGCTACTCGGGAAGCTCGGTGTCGACGCGCTCGCTGAGCGAGAAGTAGAAGCTCACGCCCATGCGAAATTGGAGATAGGCCTTGTTGCCGCCGTACTCGAGCACGCGGGGGCCTTCCGGAAAATCGCCCTGCTTTTCAGACAACAGGTAGTGGTATGCCAGGTCACCCGTCATCCCGATACGCGGGGACATTCTGCGCTCGGCGCCGATCATGCCGTGAAATCCCAGCGCGGTTCCGTGCAGCCTTTCGGTCGTCTGCGGATCGATCGAGGGATCCAAGTTGTAATTCAAGACCGCCCACTTGTACGCGCCGCCGCCGACACCCAGATAGGGACGCCAGCCGTTGCCGTCGTTCAGGAAGAAGCGTCCGGTGAGCGTGAAGAGCGGGTCGGAAGCGACGACGTAGTAGAGATCGTTCCCGCTTTCGAGCCTGTTGTACCCGAAGCCCCATGTAAGATCGGCCGTGATCCGGTTCTGCCAAACGTAGCTGAACACCAAGTCGCCCGTGAGTCGAGGCTGGGCGTTCGCGCCGGTGAGCGAGTCCGCCGTGAAGATCGAAGTTCCGAGACGGCCGCCGACCGCGCCCGAACCGACGAGATCGTTTGCCGATGAGGATGCGGCGCTGCCCGCTAGGAGGAGAAGGATCAGTCCCCCGATGAGATTTCTGGACATGAAGTCTGGAAACTCCCCTGAGTGGCGCCGGCGCGCCGGTGGAATTGGTCTGTGGATGGTAGTCGGCGAGTATACGAATCGCCCCCTCGACCTGTCAACGGGCGCCGCCTTGACAGTGCGCCGCGCCCCGCCTAGGATTGTCTCTCTTCGTGGCGGTGTAGCTCAGCTGGTAGAGCAGGGGAATCATAATCCCTTGGTCCGGGGTTCGAATCCCTGCGCCGCCACCAACTTGCGCGCCTGGCCGCGGACTTCGGCGCCGCGGCTTTCCTGTCACGCGATATACTTCCAGGGTGCCTCCCAGCGCCCTGAAACCGCCTCGCGGCCTCCAAGCCGCCCGGCCCAACCCCCGCGACGAGCGGCTCGAGTTTCTTGCCGAGCGGCTCATCGCGGCCGACGACCTGATTCCCCGAACCGGATCCATTCTGGTCGGGGTCTCGGGCGGCCCCGATTCGGTGGCCCTCCTGGACTTCCTGCGCCTCCTCCGCGACAGAACCGGGTTGCCCCCGGAGGGCGTCACCGCTGGGCACGTCAACCATGGGCTGCGTGGTGCGGAGTCGGACGCGGACCAGGCCTTCGTCGAGGAGATCGCGGCCAGGGAGGGCCTTCGCTGTGTGTGCGCCCGGGTCGAGCCTGCGGTGCGGCGGCGGGTGACCGGCGAGTCCCCCGAGGAGGCGGCGCGCGCGCTCCGATACGATGCCTTGCGGGAAATGGCGGCCCGGATCGGATCGGACCGCGTCGCGGTCGCGCACACGGCGGACGATCAGGCGGAGACGGTGCTGCTAAGGCTCATCCGTGGGGCCGGCCTGAAGGGCCTGGCGGGAATGTTGCCCAAGCGGCGGGTCCACGGAATCCTGGTCGTGCGCCCCCTCCTGACCACGACCCGCGAGCAGGTGCTGGAATACGTCGCCCGGCGCGGGCTGGGGCACCGAACCGATTCCACGAATCTGGAGACGGACGCGCGTCGAAATTTCCTGCGCCTGGAGATCCTCCCCCGCATCCGCGAAGGAATGAACCCCGCCATCCGGGAGACGTTGCTTCGAGAGGCGGCCCAGTTCCGCGAGGCGGACGCCTATTTGGCGGAGGAAGCGAAGCGAGAGCTCCCGCGCGCGGTGCACGGCCGCGAATCCGGGAAAATCGCTCTTGATGCCGCCACCATGCTCCACTACCCTCAGCTTCTGCGGAAATACATCTTCCGCTGCGCCTTGCAGGAGTTGAACGGGGAAATCCTCGATATTTCGAAGGCTCACATCGAAGCCATCCTCTCACTCCTAACGTCGTCCACCGGTCGATCCGTGGACATGCCGAGAGGAATCCGGGCGCGACGCGAACGCGACCTTATCGTGCTCGAACACGCAAACCGAAAGCAGGACCGCCCATCGACCTGACTCGCCAAGACGAAGAGCGCCTCCGCCCGTTGGCCCGGAAGCAGTCGGGCCCAGCGCCGCGCAAGACGACGCCGCGGCCGCCGCGGGCTCCCCAGCGAAAGCAGCCACGTTTTGGACCGGCCAAGCCGCTCCGGACCGCGCTTCTGTGGCTGATCCTCGTGCTCGCCGTGATCCTATTCGTTCAAATTTACGGAGAGATCCGGGCGAAAACGCACGAGATTCCCTACTCCGAGTTCCTCTCACAGGTCAATCAGGCGAACGTCAAGTCGGCCACCATCGTGGAGCGCGAAGTGGTGGGCGAGCTCAAGCAGAGCGCCCTCACGCACGAGGAAGGCCGCCCCGCCTCCTACGTCTACTTCAAGGTTTACCTCCCCGCGGAGGACAAGGACTTGGGCCGGGACATCATCGCGAAAAATCCCGAGGCCACGATCAGCTCCAAGCCAGCCGGCATGAATTGGTGGAGCGTCGTTTTCTCCTTCATACCTTTCATCGCGCTCGCCGTCATCTGGATGGTCATGATCCGCCAGATGCAGTCGGGTGGTGCGAGTGCGATGAAATTCGGCAAGAGCCGCCCCAAGATGGTCATGGAGAACAGCCCCAAGGTCACCTTCAAGGACGTCGCGGGCGCGGACGAGGCGAAGCAGGAACTGGAGGAGATCATCGAGTTCCTCCGCGACCCCAAGAAATTCCAGCGGCTGGGCGGGCGCATTCCGAAAGGCGCCCTGCTGCTCGGCCCTCCGGGCACCGGCAAGACGCTCCTCGCGAAAGCCGTCGCGGGCGAAGCGGCCGTGCCGTTCTTCTCGCTGTCGGGCTCCGACTTCGTGGAGATGTTCGTCGGCGTCGGAGCCTCCCGCGTGAGGGATCTCTTCGACCAGGGAAAGCGGAACGCGCCGTGCATCATTTTCATCGATGAGATCGACGCTGTCGGTCGTCACCGCGGCGCCGGTCTGGGTGGCGGGCACGACGAGCGCGAGCAAACCCTGAATCAACTCCTGGTGGAGATGGACGGGTTCGAGTCGAACGACGGAGTCATCCTGATCGCAGCGACCAACCGGCCGGACGTGCTGGATCCGGCGCTCTTGCGCCCGGGCCGGTTCGACCGCCAGATCGTCGTGGATGTCCCCGACGTGCGCGGCCGCGAGGGCATTCTGCGCGTGCACACCCGGAACATTCCGGTGGGCGAGGACGTCAACTTGAACACGATCGCGCGCGGCACGCCCGGCATGGTGGGCGCCGACCTCGCGAACCTCGTCAACGAGGCCGCGCTCCTGGCGGCGCGTCGCAACCACAAGCGGGTGAACGGACCGGATTTCGAGGACGCCAAGGACAAGGTCATGATGGGCACGGAGCGGCGGAGCCTCGTGATCTCCGACAGCGAGAAGAAGAGCACCTCCTTCCACGAGGCGGGCCACGCCCTCGTCGCCTGGCTCCAGCCCGGCAGCGACCAGGTCCACAAGGTCACGATCATCCCGCGCGGAAGGGCGCTGGGCCTCACGGCGTACCTCCCGGCGGACGAGCGCCACTCCTTCTCGCGCGAGTACTGGCTTCAAATGCTCACGCACCTGATGGGCGGCCGAGCGGCCGAGCAGATCGTGCTGAACCAGCTCACGACCGGAGCGCAGGACGACCTCCGCCGAGCCACGAACATCGCCCGACGCATGGTCTGCGAGTGGGGGATGAGCGACAAGCTGGGTCCGCTTTCGTTCGGACACAAGGAGGAGTTCGTCTTCCTGGGCCGCGAGATCGCGCAGCACAAAGAATACAGCGAGAAGACGGCGATCCTGATCGACGAGGAGATCCGAGGCCTGGTCGACGGCGCCTACGCCCACGCGAGACGGCTTCTGGCGGAGAACGTCGACAAGCTCCACATCCTCTCCCAGGCGCTCCTGGAGCGCGAAATTCTCGACGGCGAGGAGGTCGGAAAACTCCTCCGCGGCGAGAAGCTGGAGCCGCTCGCCACCAAGGGGACCGGCACCACGGACGGCGCGGCCAAGAGCGGCTCCGCGGCGGAGGCCGAGGAGCCCACGAATGGTCCCGCGGCCGACGAAGCGCCCGCGCCCCGGATCACCCCGAGCGAGAGCCCGGGCGTGGCGTGATTCCGTGCGCTTGGGTCCGGATGCACTCCCCCATGACTGCCATCGCCCGGGCGATCCGATCCAGCCGCTGAAGTTCGCGTACCGCTCCGGCGTGTGGGACCTGCGCCAGCACGCCCGCGTCGTCGGCATCCTCAACCTCACTCCCGATTCCTTCTACGACGCCGGCCGCTACGCGACGCCCGAACTGGCGCTCGAGCGCGCCGAGCGGATGATCGCCGAGGGCGCTGATGGGATCGACATCGGCGGACAGAGCACGCGGCCCGGCGGCGAGCCGGTGGGCCCCGAGAAGGAGTGGCGGCGGATCGAGCCCACGCTCACCCTGCTGCGGCGGCGCGTCCAAGCCCCGATTTCCATCGACACGTACCACGGCGAGGTCGCACGCCGCGCGCTCGACTGCGGCGCGGACGTGGTGAACGACGTGACCGGACTCACGGCTGATCCCGAGATCGCCGACCACGTGGCGGGCGCCGGGGCCGGGCTCGTGCTCATGCACTCGCTCGGTGCGTCGGCGGATCTCCACGCTCCGCGCGAGTACGAAGACGTCGCGGCGGAGGTGTGCGCGTTCCTCGAGCGCCAAGTTCGCGTCGCGGAATCGCACGGCATCGCCCCCGAGCGGATCGCGGTCGATCCGGGCATCGGTTTCTCCAAGCGCGCCCAGCAGAGCATCGCGGCCCTTCGCGGCATCCCCACCCTGCGCGAACTCGGCCGCCCGGTCTACGTCGGCGTCTCGCGGAAGTCGTTCCTCAGCGCCATCACCGGACAGCCCGCGGAAGAGCGCCTAGCGGCGGGTCTGGGCGCGGCCCTCGCCGCCTATTTCCTCGGCGCCAGCATTTTTCGAACGCACGACGTGCGAGCGACCCTCGATGCCCTGCGCGCGGCCGAGGCGCTCCTGGGCCGCGCGGATTCGCCCGCACCGTTGGCGTCGGAGGCCGGCGCATGATCGTCCTCAGGCCTCAGATCTTCGTCGACGTCGTCGACATTCTCATCATCGCGTTCCTCTTCTACCGCCTGTTCGCCATGATCAAGGGAACGCGCGCCTCCCAGATGTTCGTGGGACTCGTCGTCATCGTGGCGATCTCGATCATCGCGCAGTGGTTCCGGCTTAACGCCTTGAATTGGATCATCGGAAGCCTCAAGACGGTCTGGGTGGTCGCCTTCGTGATCCTCTTCCAGCCGGAGCTCCGCGCGCTCCTGACCCACATCGGTCAGAACCGGCTTCTGCGCGCACTGATCCGCGTGGAGGGCTACGGCGTGGTCGCGGAAATCTTGAAATCGGTGGAGGAGATGAGCGAGGAGCGGCAAGGAGCCCTGATCGTGGTGGAGCGCGACATGGGGCTTCGCAACTACGTCGAGACCGGCACGAAACTCGAGGCGCGCGTCAGCTCCGAGCTGATCGAGACGATCTTCACCCCGCACTCGCCGCTGCACGACGGCGCGGCCATCATTCGCGGGGACCAGATCGTCGCGGCAGGATGCATCCTACCGCTGAGCCAGAGCCACGGACTCTCGCCGGTTCTCGGCACCCGCCACCGCGCCGCCCTGGGCCTGGCCGAAGAGACCGACGCGGTCGTGATCGTCGTCTCGGAGGAGACGGGCTCGATCTCGATCGCGCACAAGGGCGAGCTCAAGTGGAAGCTGGATTCCGGCCAGCTTCGAAGCGAGTTGGCCGCGATCTTCAATCCGCGGCCGGAGGAGACCCCGACGCCGGAGGAGCTGGGACAGGAAGTGTAGGTCGCGGACTCAGCCGCCCGCGAACGTAGCCGCTCAAGTACGCGACGTCGTAGACGACCTTGAGGGTCGGCACGACGAAGACCGCCTCCAGAGTTCCCACCCGTCCCGCCCCGCGCCGCGCCTGGCCCAGCACAAACGCCGTCACGCCCGCGGCGAGAACCCACCACGCGATCCCGTATTCGAATCCCAGCAGCAGGAGCATCAGGCCGAGACCGTACTTGGCCGCCAGAGTCGCGTAGAACCAGCCCTGCACCCGTGCCTCGCCGTCGCCGAATCCGAAGCGGCGGTGCTGGCGGTAGAAGGAGCGCAGGTCGGAGCGCGGGTGCCACCGCACGATCGCCGCCGGCTCGAAAACGAAGCGCGCGCCGGCGCGCTTCAGCGACAGCGCGAAGGGAGTGTCCTCGTTGTGAGCGAGCGTCTCGTCGAATCCGTGCACGCGCTCCCAGGCGCTTCGCCGGAAGGCGATGGAGCGCGTGGACGGGAGGAAGCGCGAGAGGTCGAGGTTTTCGAGCTGCGGAGCCGAGACCACGCCCGCCGCCCGCTCGAACCCTGTCCGCCCCGAGGGACGGTAGAAGCCCCCGACGACTTCGATGCCGGGGTCCGAATCGAAGGGACGCGTGATGAGGGCAAGCCAGTCCCGCTCGACTTCGACGCCGGCGTCGGTGCAGGCGATGACCGGAGCCCTGGAGGCGCGCACGGCGGCGTTCCGTCCCACCGATCGGTTTCCCGCGACCAGAATCGCGCGGATGCGCGGGTCCTGGGAGGCGCGCGCCTTCAGGCGCTCGTACGTCGCGTCCACGGAACCACCGTCAGCGACGACGATCTCGTCGGGAACGCGGCTACCGCAGAGGAGCGAATCGAGGAGCGGGTCTATGGTCGCCGCCTCGTTCCGAACGGTGACGATGACGGCGACCGGCTCGAGGATCATTCGCAGAGCATCGGGCGCTGGACCCGCGCGCTACCACCCGCCAGGTCGGGTCTCGCAGATCGCGTAGGGGGCCCAGGCGAACTGGCCCCTCAGAAAGTAGATCTGGCCGATGCGCTGGAGATCTTCGGCCGTCACCGCGTCGATCTTCGCTGGAAAAAGAATCGGGTAATCCACGCCAAGCCCAAAGAGCTCCGAGCGGCCGTATTGGAATGCGCGTGTCGGATTGGTATCGAGCTGCATGAGATAACTTCCCACCGCGAGGGCCTTCGCATTCACGAGGTCCGGGGCCAGGTCGTTCTTGAGCGGCACGAGCGACGCCTTCTTGACCTGCCGGAAGACGAGCTTGACCATGTCCTCTTCCTGCTGCGGATCGTTCACCTGGATGGAGCAGATGAGCGGTGACTCGTCGTACGCCTGCGAGACGATCGAGCCGGCGAACATCGCTCCGCCGGACTTCATGATGTACTCGTCGAACCAGCCCCTCGGGCCGGAGAGGAGCGCGCTCACGACGTGGAGCGGTGCCAGGTCCGGGCTCTTCGCTGGCGGCCCATTGAACGCCAGGCTGACCGAGTGGACATCGCCCGACCCCAATTCCCATTTCTCGCGGAATCCCTCGAACTCCCCCTCCCGCGCGACCGGCCCAGGCGTAAACGGCCGGGATGGTATGTCGCGGACAGCTTCCTCGATCTGGGCTTGCGCCGCCTGCGCCGACACGTCCCCGAAGACGCACACGACGAGGTTTTGCCCAACGACGAACTTGTCATACCAAGCGCGGACGTCCGGGTGTGGAATGGTGGCCAGCGTACGATACGACCCGAGCCCCGGCAGCCGGTATCCGCTCACCTGGTACTTTGTCGGGAAGATGAGCCGCTGGCGCTGGGCGCCGTCGTCGTGGAGCCACCTGTCCAAGCTTTCGAGCAGGGAGAGCCGCGTCGCGCCGACGTTGACCGTGTCGAGATCCGGATGGGAGAACATGGCCCCCATCCGCCTCGCGGCATCCTGCCACCGATCCGTGGGAACGCTGACGACGCACCCCCACATGTCCTTGTCCTGGAAGGAGGCGAGCCTTCCCATCAGCTGCAACTTCTGACGGTAGGTGAGCCCCTTCTCCTGGGGATCGTCGGTGTTGAGAATCGCCTCGCGTACAAGCGATGTGACCCCGTTGTTGAGATCGTTCTCGTAGCGCACTCCGCCCATCAGGTAGAAGGCGATCGTGACGATGGACGAACTGCGGTCCTCGCTGGTGAGGAGCCGCGTTCCTCCCGGTAGCACGGCGCGGGCCACGCGCCCCCGACCGAGCTGGAGCGGAGCGGTCGAAATCGTCTTGAGCGGCGCGTCCATGCGGGCCGAGCGATCGGCGTCGGTGCTCGCAGTGACCTGAGGCCCGGTTCGGAAGGCGGCCTCGAACACGGCCTGTTTCTCCTGGATGCGGCGCTCGAGCTCGGAGCCTCGCCGCATCCTGGCCGCACCGTCCGGGAGCATCTCGAGGAATACCGACCGCTTCACGTCCAGGTACTTACGCGCCACGGCGATCAGGTCCTCCGGGCGGAGCGCCTTGAGGCGCTGGACGTGCACTTCGTCGCCCCCGGGCATGCCGCGAAGAACCGCGACAGCGGTCGCGCGTCCCACCCCGGTCTGATCGATGCGGGAGAAGAGATCCCGCTGGAGGACCGCGCTCACGGCCATCTCGAATTCGTCGCTCTGTATCGGAGTCGACCGCGCCTGCTCCACGATCTTCAGGAGTTCGTCCTCCGCGTCATCGAGACTGTCGGGATGGCACAAGAGGGAGAGCGTGACGGAGCCGCCGTCGATCTCGAACTGGCGGATCGCCGCCGAATTCAAGAAGGCGGCGTTTCCGGAGTCGAATATCCGCTGCGTGCGCGAGGCCGCCCCGTCAACCAGAAGCGCCATCAGGACGTCGACCGCCAGCGCGTCGGAGGTGTCCCAGGCCGGACCCCGGAAGCCGATCGCGACCGCCGCGCCCTTGACGCCTTCCGGAGTGCCGCGAACCATCGTGCGGGGGCCGCTCAGCGCGCGCTCGCTCAGCTTGGACCGGCTCCCGGCGCGCCCGCGCGGCATGTCCTTGAACGCGGCCTCCACCTTTCCCGCGACTTCTTGTGCGTCCACGTCCCCGCTCACCATGATGGTCAGGTTCTCGGCGACGTAGTGCTCCTTGTAGAAGCGCTCGACCAGAGGAATCGTGGCCAGGTTGATCTCGTTCTCGGGCATGCCGAGCGGCGCGCCCAGCGCATTCCCTGGGTGTAGATCGGCGAGCATCGAGCTCACCGCGGCGCGCTCCGCGCTTCCCAGCATGCCGGCCGACCTGTTGACCTCGTGCGATTTCGCCGAGGCCAGTGTTACGGCATCTACCTTCGCGTGCGCGATCGATTCGAAGAGCAGGTCGAGCCCCTGGTTCAGCGAACGGCTGGGCAGGGAGAGATCGAAGTAGGCGAACTCGTAGGCCGCATCCTTCACGAACTTCCCGCCGAGCGTCCCGACATTCTTTGCCATCTCTCCCGATTCGAAGCGCGGGGTCGCATCCCCGATGCACTGCGCCGTGAGAGCGGCAACTCCGCGCTCCGTGGCGCGCTCGTCCCTCGTCCCCGCCCTGACCCAGGCCTGGAGCGAGACGATCGGGCGGGTCTGGACCTCCCGCACGATGAGGGTGATCTTGTTGGGCAGCGTGCGGACCAGATCGGGAGCCGCCGCGGCGTCGGCCGCGAAACCGGAAACGAGCGCGAGCAGCGCGATTGCGGGAGCGAGACGCATCCGAGTGAAATCCTCCAAGATCGGGCGGAACAGTCAGGTCAACTTAGGTCAACTCTAACGCATCCGGCGGGAAAAGCGAACCCCGACGGAGGATACCCCGCCGGGGCCGCATCAACGGATCCGGGGCCGGTCAGGCCTGAATCTTGACGACGTTTGCCGCTTGTTTTCCCTCTTGATCCTCGACAGGTTCGAACTCCACGACCTCGCCCTCCGCCAGAGTGCGGAATCCATCGCACCGAATCGCGGAGTGATGAACGAAGAACTCCTCGCCGGTCTCCTCTTGGATGAACCCGTATCCCTTGATCTCGCTGAACCATTTGACCGAGCCACGGTGTCTGATCAAATTCGGGATTCCTCCTTTCGGCCTGACTGAACGGACAATCGATCCCCTGCCACGGCTACGCCTTTCCGGTCCGGACCGTCTGGAAACAGTCTCGGCAATAGACCGGCTTTCCGGATGTCGGCCTGAAGGGAACCTGCGCCATGACGCCGCACGATGAGCAGACGGCTTGGTAGAGTTCACGCGACGATGAGCCGTGAGTGGATGACGGAGCTGCCCCCGCTCCGACAGCCCCGCCAGGTTGCCGTTTCTTCTCGTCGCGGCAGCGGCGGCATCGGGTCGGCTCATGCTGGAATCCGCGTTCCCGGTAGAACGTCTGCTCCCCAGCGGTAAAAACGAATTCCTCCCCGCAGTCCCGACACTTGATTGCCTTGTCAACATCGGCCATGGTGCCTCCGAGACGACCTCACCCCAAGAAATGCGAAAGCCCCCGGCGGGTGAGTATCGCCGGGAGCAGGGACGCAGCAATCGAGAAGCCTGATCTTAGGAAGCGGGAAGTTCGCCACGGGTAGAGCAAACGCACTGAGTTTCGCTCGTAGCCACTGAGGGTCCCCCCGCCGAGCGAGGGGTCTTATCATTTGAAAATTGAGCCTATAGAACAATGTGGCTTGTGTCAAGCTCTTTACTCCTAAGCTGCACACAGGATCGCGAGGGAAACACGGTGTCGTCCGATTCCCGCGGCCCCATGAGTTCGGGGCGCGCAACGCTTCTCGCCGCTCTGGCCGCCGCCGCTCTGGCCGCATTCGCCTGCGCGGCCCCGGTCGCCCTTGCCTCGTGGCCGGCCCAGGCCGACTCGCTCGTCATCCTCCACACGAACGATATCCACGCCCACCTCTTCCCTTACGAGAACGCCCGTCGGGAGCGCTTGGGCGGCGCCGCCGCGAGGGCCGCGCTGATCGGACGCGAACGCGCCGGCGCGGCGCGAACGCTCCTCATCGACGCGGGAGACGTCTTCCAGGGAACTCCCTACTACAACTTCTTCCGCGGGGTTCCCGACTATCGCTCCATGTCGCTCATGCGCTACGACGCCGGCGCGCTGGGAAACCACGATCTCGACGACGGGCCGGCGTGGTGGCTTCGCGCCCGGCGGGAAGCCGAGTTTCCCATCCTCAGCGCGAACGTCTTCGTCGCGGCGGAGAGCGCCTGGGCCGCCGGTCTGGCGCCCGCGCCCGCCTCTTGGCGGAAGGGGGCGCGGTGGATCGGCGATAGTCGCGTCCCCGATGCGGCAGCGCTTCGGCTGCTGACCGAGCCTTACGTGCTGCGCAACGTGGACGGAATAGAGGTCGCGATGTTCGGGGTCGCGCCGAAGGACCTCGTGCGGATCGTGAGCCGGTCCCGGAACGCCGGCGTCGCGGTCTCGGATCCGATCGCGGTGGCGGCCCGGCTGGTGCCCGAGCTTCGGGCGAAGGCCGACGTGGTGATCGCGAT
>Ga0315273_10002454_pt1 | contig 21905 bp, 15 predicted proteins | sample YL17G02_0_MG_FD_205753 | JGI IMG/M metagenome (GOLD analysis project Ga0315273, IMG submission 205753) | Sediment microbial communities from Yellowstone Lake, YNP, Wyoming, USA - YL17G02_0 | ecosystem: Environmental > Aquatic > Freshwater > Lake > Sediment | place: USA: Wyoming | collected... | reverse complement strand
CTCCGCGCTCTTCGGAGGCCACGACCTTTCCTGGGTCGTCCATGTCACCTCCGACCACGTCGATTCCAGCACTGGTCATGGCCTCGACCGCCTGGCGAGCTCCGGCCGGGTCGAACCAGGAGTTGAGGGAGACAACACTCGTGGTTGCCTTGGGATTGACCGACCGAGCGCCCATCTGATACCCGACGATTTCGGTTCTCATCATGGGGTTGTCCCAGGGGGAAATATAGCCGAGCTTGTTGGTCTTTGTGAGCAGCCCAGCCGCCATCCCCAGCAGGTACTGATACTCGCCCTGGTTCCACCACACGACCTGGGCGTTGGGAGCAGTGAGCGTAGTCCCAAACACGATGAACTTCACCTCAGGGTGCGCCTTAATGATCGGGTCAACGAACTCCACTGCGTAGACGCCTTCGATAATCACGTCGGCACCTTCGCTGATGAACTGCTCAATCGTGCGAGCGGTTTCCGGACCGAACTGGACACTTTCGGCGACTCGTACCTTCACCCGATCGCCGAATTTCTTTTCGAACTCCTTCCCCGCCTCAGCGAGCATGAAGCTCCAGCCGGTGTCGGCGACCGGTCCATTGGTCAAGATCGCGATTGTCAATGGTTCCCCTGCCTTTGTGGGCGCGCTCGTCGGTGCGGGCGCCGCGGTCGGCTCAGACACCGTCGCTGGCACAGGCGCTTTTGTCGGTTCGGGGAGCGAAGTTGGCGCAGGGGCAGTACTACAACTCATCAGGGTGGCTGCCAGCATAGCGCAGACGAGCGTCAGACTTAGGATCTTCGCGTTCTTCGGAATAGCCATCTTGTGCCTCCTCTTGCTTTGCATTGTGGGAGCGCCACCGACAGTCCGGATGTTGCGGCACCTCTGGTGGCTCCCTGCGCGCTGCCTCACGCAATCAGATTATCCCGGCAACTGAAGACTCCCCATCTCACCTCCTTCCGGCATGAACTGCCTCAAGTGAGAGACCTACACTACGGGCCAACGCGGCCCGATCTGCAAGCCGCCCCGCTCGGCGACGGCCCGATAGCGGCCGCGCACATCTGCCAGGATCGCGCCCTCGTCGAGGGTCAGCACCTGCCTGTGCCGCATGACAAGCTTGCCGTCGATGACGACAGTGTCGACGTCGGCGCCCGTGGCGGCATAGGCGATGGCCGAAATCGGATCCCAAGCGGGCGTCAGGTGCGGCGCGTCCATGTTGATCACGATGAAGTCGGCCCGCTTGCCGGCCTCGAGGGAGCCGATCTGGTCCCCCAGGCCCATGGCTTTGGTCCCGTTGATAGTAGCCATCTCCATGATGGTCTCGGCGGGCACGACGATCGGGCTGTTCTCTCGCAGGCAGGCGAGGTAGCTGGCAAGTCGCATATCGCGGATCATGTCATAGGTGTTGTTGCTGGGGCCGCCGTCACAGGCCAGCGACACGTTGACCCCCGCGGCGAGCATGCCCTCGACCGGGGCAATGCCTGTAGCCGTCTTGGCATTGGAGGCCGGATTGTGCGACGCGTGGGTGCCGGTCTCGGCCATCAATTTCCAGTCTTCCTCATCGGTCCAGACGCAGTGGGCGAGCACAGTGCGCGGGCCCAACAGCCCGTGCGCGTGGATGAACTCTACCGCGGAGCGGCAGCCCTGGGAAGCCGCATAGGCCTGGTCGTCGCGCACCTCGGAGTTGTGGATGGTGATGCCCATGCCGCGCTCGCGTGCGAGCTTGCCGATCTCGTCGTACAGGGCGGGCGTCACACCGCCCGGCGTGCGCGGTCCGAACCAGATCTGAATGCGGCCATCGCCCGCGCCGTCCCACCGGTCGTGGGCTGCGAGCGTGTTGCGAATGCTGGTCTCGCCGTCCTCGACCAGGCCCGGATGCATGAAGCTTTGCACCTTGCCGTAGGACGGCTGGTCCATAACGATCTTGCCGATGGCCGCGCGCATGCCGGACTGCACGAGCACTTCTGCCACGCCGTCGATGCCGTAGCGCTCGGCCAGCATGGCTTCGATGAACGCCGTGGTGCCGGATTTGATCATCTCCAGGGCGCAGAGCGCGGCGCTCGCCCGGCCGTCCTCGGCAGTATAGCTGCCCTGTAAGACCCACACCCGCTTGCCTAGCCAGTCCAGCAAGCTGAGGTCGTCGGCGCAGCCGCGCAGCATCGCCTGCGCGGTGTGCACGTGGGTGTCAACCAGGCCGGGCATGAGCACGTCGCCGCTGCAGTCGACGACTTTCTTCTCGGCGAAGCGCTCGCGGATCGCGCGGCTCTTCCCGACGGCAGCGATCGTTCGCCCGTCAACGGCCAAGGCGCCGTTCAAGATGATCTCTCGCTGCGGGTTCATGGTGATGATGGTGGCGTTATCGAAAATCACGGCAGAGGCCTCCGTTGGTCGTATTGGTCCAGCCAGGCATCAACATTGGTCGTCCATTGGCACGCCGAGATCAATGGCCTCACGCTTCACCTTGCGATAGATGGCCTCCCACTCGGGCGTGGGGCGCATGGCTTTCAGGTCATAGGTTTCGCTGACCGGCCGGCCCTTGTCGGGGTTCTTGATCTGGCCCTCGTAGCGCGGCAGAATCGCCTTGGCGATTTCGTTCACCTGCGCTCGGCTCAGACCGGATGCCGCATGCCCGACCTCGCCACAGAAGCGGCATTCCAGCGGCGTGAGATAATCGGTGAGCTTGCCGCCGGCCGATCGCGGGCCGGTCGAGAGCGCAGCTCCCGAAACAGCAATCGTCGCCACGCCGACCAGGATCTCCAACAAGAGAGCTTCAGTGCCGGGCCCGGATACCTCGTTGGCGATGCCATGGGTCAACAGGTGCGTGTTGCGGCTCAGGGCCTGGTGCGTGACGCTCAGCGCCCAGAGCCCCTCGCGATTCACGTTGGAAAGATAGCGCAGGTCGTAGATCTCGCCCCCACCCACGTGGGCATGCAGGATCGGGTACTGGAGCAGGGAACAAGCGATGCAGGATAGGACAGCGCCTTCGGGTGGGCCGGGCATGCCACCGATCATGGCAGGTGACCCGGCAATGATGAGGCCGTTCATGTTCAGGGTGTGCACAACCTTGTGGAGGGCCTGGTAGCTGATCTTGAGTTCCGATGGGAAAAGCACGAGCGAAAGGTCGGTGGGATAAAAGCCGCCAGGTACGCCGTAGCCGCCGAGCTGGCCATACTCGGTAACGCTGGAGATGCAGCCGATCCCGCCCATGCCCGGCCTCCCGGCACGCTGGCGGATCTCGCGGTGGGCGCGGCCCTGCACATAGCCCACCAGGGTCTCAAAGGGGGTGCCGGGGAGCACGGGCCGGCCGTACACGGTGGCGAGCGAGCCGCCCTCCAGCAGGTCCACGTCGCGCTGGCGCGCGATGCCCTCGGTCAAGGCCGGCCAGATCTCCTCGCTGACCGTGATGCCGAGCGAAGCGCCGAATGGCATCGGGTACGGGTCGGAGGGCGTGCGCGTTTTCAACAGCGTCCCATCCTTGCCCGATCCCACGAACAACTCCGAGGGCGCGAACTTGAGGGCGCTGGCCAGCTCTTCTTCCGAGACGCGGACGACGCGCTCGGTGGTTTCGCAGAGCATGCCGAGCTCGAGAGCCAGCTCATACCCGGCCCGAAAAAAGGCGTCCGCCAGTGAGTCGTCACAGTTTACGGGATTGGTGGGATCGCAGCAGTGGCGCAGGTTGTGTTTTTCAAGCATGCTGCGGACGGCCTTAGGGATGCGCCTGACATCCCAGTCTTTCACGGCGCAGCTCTCGCCCGTGCGCGTGCGTTCCAGAATCTCGATGATATCCGGGCTGCTCATGGTCCTCTTCCTCCCAAGCCTACTTGAGGGCGCCAAAGCACAGCGGCTGTGCCAGTGGCGGTTTGGCGTGTTGGCTGACGAGCGTCTGGCAGAGGAGGACCGCGTCCCGTGCGTCGCGGCCGTAGCCGTCGGCCTTGATCTGCGTCGCCCACTCCGGATTGACCGGACCTCCGCCCACGATCACGAAGTGGTTAGCCCGGCGGCCGGTCTCACAGAGGAGCCGGATGACATCCTCATGATAGGGCAGAGACGTGGTCAGCAACGACGAGATGGCGATGATCTGGGCGCCCTCCCGCTCCGCTGCCTCGACGTACTGCTTGGGTGTCACGTCGGTGCCCAGGTCCACGACCTGAAAGCTGTGGGCGGTCAACAAGGCGCCGACGACGTTCTTGCCGATATCGTGAAGATCGCCCTGAATCGTGCCGATCACGACCTTGTTGGCGATCTCCCCGGCCCCGCCGGCTGCGAGCAACCTGGGCTTGATCACGTCCAGGGCAGCTTTGGCTGCATCGCCTGCCAGCACCAGCTCCGGGAGGAAGAGCTCGCCCTCCTGGAAGCGATCGCCAACCTGCTCCAGTGCGGGCTGGAGATAGTCCTTGACCAGTACGATCGGATCGATGCCGGCCGCGAGCGCGGCTCCTGCTAACCTTGCCGCTTCCGCTTCATCGCCGTCGGCTACGGCGACGGAGAGCGCCCGGCCTAGATTCTGCTCCTCCATTGTTTACCCTCGATTCTGACATGTTGATCCTGGGGATGGTAAGGGCTCGCGGGGCGGCGCAGCCTGCCGCCCTGCCTCGGCGCCCCGGAGCGCCAGGTACAGGCGCTCCGGCGTGATGGGGATGGTGCAGGCCGCCACGCCCGTAGCGTCGAGAATGGCGTTGGCGATGGCGGGCGCGACGGCCATGATCGGCGTCTCCCCGATGCCTTTGGCTCCGAACGGGCCGGTGGGGTCAGGCTCTTGCACACAAGCCACGGTGATCTCCGGGACGTCGAGCGCGGTCGGTAACCGGTAGTCGGCAAAGTTGGCGTTGAGAATCCGCCCCGCAATGACCTGGCTCTCCTCGAAGAGCGCGCTCCCGATGCCTTGCGCCACACCGCCTTCGATCTGTCCTTCGATCCCGATGGGGTTAATGACTGTGCCCGCGTCATGGCAGGCGGTGTAGCGCAGTACCTGGGTCTGGCCGGTTTCCGGGTCTACTTCCACCTCGGCGACATGGGTGCCGAAGAGAAAGGTGCCGAGGGGTCCGGCACCGTAACCCTCGCCCACCGCCTGCGGGAACGCGCCGGCAGCCAGCCACGAGCCGCTGCCGATCAACGGCCCGCGACCGGTGAATAACGCGATGCTGTTGGCCTCTTCGAAGCCTAAGGACATCGCGGGCCGGGTCGCGCTGCCAACGCGGCCCCCCGCCAGCTCAATCTCGCCGGCAGGGCAGCCCAAGGCCTGCGCCACGACGCTAGTAAGCTGGTCGCGCACCGACTCGGCCGCCAGCCGCACTGCATTCCCGCCGTCATAGATCGTGCGGCTGCCGATCGACCCGGTATCGTAGGGGGAGGATTCGGAATCAGGGCTGGCGACGCGCACCCGGTCGACGTCGAGTCCCAGCACTTCGGCCACGATCTGCCGGAATGCAGTGTAGGTGCCGGTGCCGATGTCGGTCACGGCCGTCAGGACCGTCACCGTGCCATCCTCGTTGACGCGCACCGAGGCGGAAGAGGGCAAGAAGCCGGTACCGTGGATGAGGTTCGCGATGCCGATGCCGCGGTGCGGCCCCATCTGTCCCTTCTTGCCCCGGTAGCCAGAGGCAGCAAGTGCCGCCTCCATCGTCTCGCGGATATGCACCGAGCGGAGCTGCTGGGTGGAGACGATCACGTCACCTTCCCGGCAGAGGTTCTGCAGGCGCAGATCGGCGGGATCGATGCCGAGACCAGCCGCGATCACATCCATGTGAGCCTCGGTCGCAAAGGCCATTTCGTGGGCGCCGTAACCTCGCATGCAGCCCCAATCAGGATTGTTGGTGTAGACAACGCGGGCGTGTGCCCGGCAATTGGGGATGTGGTAGGGCCCTTGCGAGATCGTGCAGGCGTGGAGTGCGGTGCCGATGGTGTGATCGGAATACGGGCCGGCATCCACCAGGATGTCGACCTCTTTGGCCAGGAGGGTTCCGTCGTTTCTCGCTGCGCTGCGCAAATGGAAGCGATAGGGCGCGCGGCCGTGGGTGGCCGTGAACTCCTCCTCGCGCGTCAACTCGAGCTTCACCGGGCGGCGCGCGGCGCGGGCCAACAGGGCGCAGATCGGTTCCAGTTGGGACTTAAGCTTGCCGCCGAAACCGCCCCCGAGCCACACCGGAATCACCCGGACTTCAGTGAGGGGCACGCCCAGGGCCGCCGCCAACTCGCTGTGGCAGATGCTGAGCTGCTGTGTGCTGGTCCAGACGGTCAGCTTGCCGGTGGCGTCGAAGTCGGCAAGGCAGGCATGGGGCTCGATCGGCGCCTGATGGACGGCGGCGGTCGTGTAGTGGCCTTCGAAGATCCGGTCGGCCGCCGCGAAGGCTCCCTCAACATCACCCTGGCTGATCCATGTTTCCATACAGACGTTGCCGTGCCGGATGTAGGGGTAGATGGCGCTGTACGTGGCGAGCCCGGGGTGGAGCAGCGGTGCGTGCGGGCTCAGGGCGTCTTCGAGTGTCAGCAGCGGGGGCAAATCTTCGTACTCGACGGCGATGAGCTCCAACGCCCGATCGACCAGCGCCTGACTGCTGGCTGCGATCGCGGCCACGGGCTCACCGATGCAGCGAACCTCGTCCTTGGCGAAGATCAGCCTGTCGCGCAGGTAGACGCCGAAGCGCACCTCCGGGGCGTCAGCGCCGGTGATGACGGCTGCGACTCCGGGCAGGGACAGGGCCCGGCTGGCGTCGATCTTGACCAGGCGGGCGCGCGGCCGGTCGCTGAACAAGATACGACCGTAGAGCATGCCCGCCCGAAAAAGGTCGCTGCTGTAAACCGCGGCACCGGTGACCTTGACCGTGCCTTCGCCGCGCGGGATGGACCGGCCGACCGCCTCGTAGCCCCTCATCCCTCGCCTCCGACCTGCTCCGCGGCGGCCAGGATCGCCCTCACGATCTTGGAGTAACCGGTGCACCGGCACAGATTCCCGGCGATGGCCGTCCGCACCTGGTTTTCGGTGGGATGCGGGACCTCTTCGAGCAGGGCTTTGGCCATCATTAACAGCCCCGGTGTGCAATAGCCGCACTGCACGGCGCCGTGATCGATGAAGCTCTGTTGCAGGGGATCGAGGCGTGTCGCCTCGGCCAGGCCCTCGACAGTCGTGATCGGCTTTTCGGCCGCGGCGATCGCCAACACCAGGCAGGCGTTGACGGGCCGGCCCGCCATGATGACGGTGCAGGCGCCGCAGTCGCCGGAGCCGCAACCCTTCTTGGTGCCGGTGAGGCCCAACCTCTGACGGAGCACGTCCACGAGCAGCTCATCGGGCGCGACCGATACCGGGTAGGACTTGCCGTTGACCAGCAGACTGATTTCGTGCATCCTGCGCCGTGCTGTCTCCAGGTTACTGCTCCGCCGGCAGGACCGCGCGCAAGGCCCTGACCACCAGGGCCTCGATCATGTACCGGCGGTACTCGGCCGATGCCCGCACGTCGCTGATGGGGGCCGCCTCGCGCGCGGCACACGCCGCCGCCCTCCGCGCGACTGCCTCGTCCAAGACGGGAGCCGCCGATAACAGCGCCTCCGCGGCCCGGGCGCGCATGGGCGTTGGGGCCACGGCCCCGAGCGCAATGCGCAGCTCCGGCCGTCCGCCCCTGTCGCCATAGGAAGCCGCCACCCCGACCACGGCCAGGTCCATCGCCCGGCGTGGCGCATGTTTGAGATAGCGCGCCGTGCCCGCCCGCCAGATCCGTGGCAGCAGGACGGCCGTCAGGAGCTCGCCGGGTTTGAGGATCGACCGGCCGGGTCCGACAAAAAAGTCCGCCAATGGCAACTGTCGCTCACCGGTGCCGGAGGCGATGACCACCTCGGCATCCAGGGCCAGGAGAACCGGCGCCGTATCGGCGGAGGGCGACGCATTGCTCAGGTTTCCGCCCAGCGTAGCCAGGCCGCGGATCTGGGGTGACCCCACCAGGGCGGCAGCATGGGAGAGTGCCGCCCACCCGCCCACGAGCTCGGGAGCACGGGCGATCTGGTCCAGGCGGGCCGCAGCCCCGATACGCAAGTAGACATCGCCGTCGATGATCGTGCGCAACTCCTCGACGTCGCTCACGTCCACCAGCGTCATCGCGGAGGCGCCGCGGCGCAGCGCCTGGGGCAGCAGGTCCGTGCCACCCGCGAGGACGCGCCGGCGCTCGCCCTCACGCCCAAGTTCGGAGAGGGCTTCTGCGACCGAGCGGACGCGCACGTAACCTCGGATGGCCGTCATTCTCGCCTCTCACCAGTACGGGAGCCCGACCGGGGGCACGCCCAACCTCGCACGGTGTGAACCACTAATGCTCCCGCCGGTACGGGACGCACAGGGCGCTCGGGATGAAACCCCGGCCGATGCCGCTCACGACCGCCAGCAAGGTAATCAAGTACGGCAGGCTCAACAGCAGGTGGGGCGGGATGCTGGAAATGGAAAAAGCCTGCAAGTGAATTTGCAGTGCGTCTGCCAGCCCGAAAAGCAGCGCTGCCAGCAAGGCGCCTACGGGATTCCAGCGTCCAAACATGACCACGGCGACCGCGATAAAACCCCGGCCTGCCACCATCAATTCCGAGAAACCACGCAGCTCACCCAAAGACAGGAATACTCCCGCCATGCCGGCCGTGGCACCGCCGATCAGCACGCAGGCGTAGCGGATCCGCAGCGCATCGACTCCCATGCTCTCGGCCGCGAGCGGATCCTCGCCCGCCGCGGTGATCTGCTGGCCAAAAGTCGTACGGAACAACACAAAGTAAGCGACCGGCACCAGGAGCAGCCCGAGATAGACGAGCGCTTGCTGCCGGAAGAGGATCGGCCCGAGCAAGGGCAACTGGCTGAGCCCAGGTATGGGCAGAACATCGAATCCGGGCGCTTTCACGGCCTGACCGGCGAGGCCGTAGAGGGAACGGAAGGCGAACATGGAAAGGCCCAGGCTCAAGATATTCACGCTGAGGCCACTGACCACCTGGTCTGCCCCCACGGACACCGACAGAAAGGCATGGAGCGAAGCCATCAGCATGCCTGCCAGGATCCCGCACAGCAGCCCCAGCCAGGCATTACCCGTCACGCGTGCGCCGATGAAGCCCACCATCGCCCCCATCAGCATGATGCCTTCGATGCCGATGTTGAGGATGCCTGATCTCTCGGCGAACGTCTCGCCCAGGCCGGCGAGCAGGAGCGGCATCGCCAGACGCACACAAGAGGATAGCAGGGCGACCAGGAAGGTCGTAGACAGCAGTTGCTGCCAGAACTGTTCCATCGTTCCTCGATCTCTAAACCGTGCTGCGGCGACGCGCAAGCTGACGGAGCAGCATGGAGATGATCACCAGTCCCTCAATGATGTAGACGAGATAGATGGGCACGCTTAGCCCGCGCTGCATCGCCTCCGAGCCGACGAGCACCGCGCCGAAGAAGAGGGACGAGAACAGGATGCCGAGCGGTTCCAGGCCGCCAAAGAGGGCAACCGCAATGCTCAAGTACCCGTAACCTGACGAGATATCCTGGGTCAGGTAGTGCTGAACGCCGCTGACCTCGTTGGCACCGGCCAGACCGGCCAGCCCACCGCTGATGAGCATCGCGACGACCACGGCGCGCTTGACGTCGATGCCGACGTGGCGGGCGGCGTCCGGGTTGGCGCCGGATGAGCGCAATTCGTATCCCAACGAAGTGCGTTTCATCATGAACCACACGACGCCGGCGGCAGCAATGGCGAAGAGGGTGCCGATATGGGCGCGGGTCGCCGGGATCAGCTTGGGCAGCAGAGCGCTGGCGATCAGCGGCACGGTCTGCGGCTGAGGCGCCAGGCCGCTGGCATCCTTCATCGGCCCCGTCACCAGGAAGCCAACGAGCAATATGCCCAGGTAGTTCATCATGATGGTGACGATGATCTCGTTGGCCTGGAACCGGGCCTTCAGAAAACCGGCTATGCCGCCCCACAGCGCCCCCCCGGCAAATCCGCCCAGCCCGACCAGTAGCAGGTGCACCGGTCTGGGCAGCGGCGGCAGGTAAAGACCGACCAGGGTGGCGCCCAACGCGCCGAGGAAGATCTGACCCTCGGCGCCGATGTTCCAGACGCCCGCGCGGAACGCCACCGCAACGCCGAGCCCGGCTAAGGCCAGGGGCGTCGCGCGTACCAGGGTCTCGGCAATTCCGTTCCGGGTGCCCAACGAACCCTGAATGAACGCGCCAAAGGCCCGAATGGGGTTGATGCCGAGAATGGCAATCAGGATGCTGGCGGCGAGGAAGGCCGCCGCGATGGCCAATAGTGCCACGCCAGCTGCCCGCAGCCATTTGATGGCCAGGTTGGGGGGTTGCCCCCCAGGCCCCGAGGAACGTCCTTGCGCGCTGCCCTCAGATTTGCCTGGCGGGCCCTCGGCTTGGCTCCACTGGGGACCCTCTACGCCCCGGCTCATGAGAGGGGCTCCCGGCCGGCAGCGTTGGTCCCGCCCATCATCAGCCCGATGTCCTCCAGGTGAACCTGGCCCGCGGGGACTGTGCCGACGATGTGCCCGGCGGAGAGCACCGCGATGCGATCGCTCAGCGCAAGCAGCTCATCCAGATCGGCCGAGATGAGGAGCACGGCCCTGCCGAGGTCGCGCTGCTCGAGCAACTGCGTGTGCACATACTCGGTCGCCCCCACGTCGAGCCCTGCCGTAGGGTTGGCTGCGATGATCAGGCGCGGCGTGTGCTGGGCTCGCGATAGTTCGCGGGCCAGCACCAGGCGCTGCAAGTTGCCACCAGAGAGCTGCCGAGCCAGGGTAGCCTGGCTCGGGGCGCGCACGTGGTATGCGGCCAGCAAGCGCTGCACATGCGCGGCGATGGCCCGCATCCTGAAGACGCCAAAAGGTGCCAGCGGGGCACCTCGGTGTGATTTGGCCATGGCGTTGTGCGCCAAGTCCAGGTCCATGAACACCGCGTTTTGGCGTACCTTGTCGGGGATGTAGGCCACGCCCATATTGATAATCTCGCGGGGATGCGAGTGCGCGGTTTCTCTGCCATCGATGGTGATGCGTCCCGAAAGGACAGGGCGCAGGCCTGCGATCGCTTCGGCCAGCTCGTTCTGCCCGTTGCCGCTGATGCCGGCGACGCCCAAGATCTCGCCCTGCCGCACCTGCAGCGATATGTCGTGCAACGCCACCTGGCCCGGCGCACCGGCCGTGGCCAGGTTCTGCACCTCCAGCGTGACATCCCTGGGCAGGCTGGGTTCTTTGGTGACCGTGAAAAGCACCTCGCGGCCCACCATCCGTCTCGCCAATTCCCGCGGGCTGGTCAGGCGCGTCTCGCTCGTGTCGACGACCTTGCCATCCCGCAGCACCGTGACGCGGGTCGCGATGTGCATCACCTCTTCCAGCTTGTGGGTGATGAAACAAATCGACTTGCCCTGCTGAACGAGAGAACGCATCATGCGAAAGAGGCTTTCCGCTTCCTGCGGTGTGAGCACCGACGTGGGCTCGTCGAAGATCACCAGGTCCGGACGGCCGGATAGCACCCTGAGGATGGCGACGCGCTGTTGCATGCCCGCAGACAATTGCCGGACCTGAGTGCGCGGGTCGATGGGCAGCCCAAAGTCTGCGGACACGCGTTCCACCGCGGCTGCGGCCGCGGGCGCGTCGAAGAGCGCCCGGCGGGACGACGGCTGGCCCAGCATGACGTTCTCGGCCACCGTCATGCGCTGGATCAGCTTGAAGTCCTGGTGGACCATGCCAATCCCCTGCGCCGCGGCCTGCCAGGGCGACGCGAAGCGTACGGGATGTCCCTTCCAGATGATCGATCCTTCGTCAGGATGGTAGAGCCCGCACAGGATGCTCATGAGGGTGGTCTTGCCGGCGCCGTTCTCGCCGAGCAGCGCGTGCACCTCGCCTGCCCGCACCTCGAGATCGACACCGTCGTTGGCAACCACCCCAGGGAATTTCTTTGAGATCCCTACCATCCTCAGGACGGCCTGCTCTGAACTCGGCATCGCGACTCGCGTTCCTCTTGGCGGGAGGGCCAGATCACCTCTGGCCCTCCCTGGCACGACAGGTTATGGGGTGAAGCGTTCGTTCACGGTGATCTTGCCGTCGATGAGGTCCTGCTGCACCTTCTCGACCTTGGCCTTGATGTCCGCCGGTACGGAATCCGTCAACTTCAGATAGATGAGGCCGGACTTCAGCCCGGGTCGGAAGATGCCGCCCTGGAAAGTCCCATCCTTCACCTGTTGGGCATAAGTCACAACCTCGGGTCCGTGGTCCTGGGTGTGGGCCGCCATGATCTGCTTGGGGAAATCCGGCTTCAGGACCATGTCGGTGACGGTGTAGACCATCTTGCCCTGGTCCTTCTCAGCCTGTTTCACGGCCTCGACGATGCCGTCGTAACCGGCTGAGGCCGAACCGTCGATGACGTCCACGCCGCTGGCAATCTGCGCCATCGCGAGCTCTTTCGCCTTGGCCGGGTCGGCCCAGCTGCCAACGTAAGCCGTTGAGACCTTGACGTCGGGCCGGCAGTACTTGGCGCCATCGGCGATCGCGTTGGCGGTGCGGACCATGGCCGGCATGTTAACGCCGCCAATAATCCCGATCTTGCCGGACTTGGTCATCAGGCCGTCGAGACAGCCGCCCAGGAAGTAATCTTCCTGCAGCGGATCAAACGAGGAGACATTGTCGGCCTTCCAGATGCCGGTGGTGATGGCGAACCTGCTCTTCGGGAAGTCCGGCGCCACCTTCATGACACCGTCTCCGTACGAGAAGCTGTTGACTACAATCAGATCGTACCCCTGGCTGGCGTAGTCGCGCACCACCGCTTCGGTTTGGGACGTTTGGGTGTTCTCCGACACCGAGACCTCGGCGCCGAGCTGGTCTTTAACCTCTTGCAAGCCACGATAGGCTGTCGAATCCCAGCCGGAATCGGTGACGGACGTGGAGAGGACCAGCGCAACCTTGAGGGGCTTGACCGGCGCGGTGGCTGCGGGTTGGGCAGCGGCGGGTGCCGCAGTAGGCGGGGCGCTGGGCGCAGGCGCGGGCTGGGTGCACCCGGCCAGCCCGAGCATCAGGACCAGACCGATAGGGAACAGGACCATCGAGAGCCGTTTCATGTTCGTTTCTCCTTCGCGTGGGACTGGGTCGAGACGGGGTGTGGAACGGGCTTCCAAACCTCCAGGTGCAGGAAGAGATGCGATCAATGTACCATAGGCGATCTCCGCATACATCCCTAAAATTCGCCATGCGCGCCTAAACAAAATCGTTACGGGGCCGACGCCGCGCGCCCCCGCTAGAGATCGTTGATATTGACCAGCCCGCTACGAAGGGCGTAGAGGGTGGCCTGGGTGCGGTTGGCGAGGGACAGTTTTTGAAGAATCCGGCCCACATGGACTCCGACAGTGTACTTGCTGATCATCAACTGGGCGGCAATGTCCTCGTTGCGCATGCCGCGTGCCATGAGCCCGAGGACCTCGATCTCCCGCTCGGTCAGCGCCTCCACCGGGGCGCGTTCCGGTTCTACCGGCTGCCCGTGGCCCTGGAAGAGGTGCCGGGCCAGGCCAGCGTGGATGTATACATGACCGGCATGGACTTCACGAATGGCGCTGATGATCTCTTGCGGGTGGGCATCTTTGAGTATGTAGCCCAGGGCGCCCGAGCGCACGGCGGCGAGTACCTTGTCGCTCGCCGCATAGCTGGTCAGAATCAGGATGCGGGCTTCCGGATTCGCCTCACGGATGTCGCAACTGGCCTCGAGCCCGTCCTTGACCGGCATCAGCAGATCCATCAAGATGACATCCGGAACAAGCTCCAAGGCTTTCCGCACCGCGTCGTCGCCGTCGACGGCTTCACCGGCCAGGGACAGACCCGGCTCCGATGCGATCAAGGCTCGCAGACCCATGCGCACGACCGGATGGTCTTCGGCAATCAGGACGCGGATGCTCGCGCTCATGCGACCGCTCGCGTCGTGGCTGCCAGACTGACGGTCACGCGGCTGCCCACCCCTGCTTCCGAGGCGATGGTGAGTGCTCCCCCCAGGGAATCGACCCGCTCCTCGATGCTTTTCAGACCGATGCCTGAGCTAGGGGCGTCCGGATCAAAGCCTTTGCCGTTGTCAACTACCTCCATCTCGATCCGGTCAGGTGTATCGCGCAGGTGGACAGTAACTGACGTGGCCTCTGCGTGCCTGAGAACGTTGTTCAGCAGCTCCTGGACGATCCGGTATAGGGCTTCCTCTTGGTAGCGGTCGGACCACGTCGAGATCTCACCCACCAGGCTGGCTTGAATGCCGGCACGTCGCTCCACCGCATCCAGGCGGTGCCTCAGCGCGCCAACCAGCCCCTCCTTCTCCAGGGCCGAAGGGCGCAAGTCGTAGATCATCAGGCGCATTTCCTTGAGCGCCTGATGGGCGGTGTCCACCAGTTGGTGCAGATACGGGGAGGCTTGGGCGCCATCTCCGGCGTCAACGAACTTGCGGCTGGCTTCGGCCAGCAGAGCCTGGCTGCACAGGAGCTGGGTGATTGAATCGTGCAGGTCGCGAGCCAGGCGCTGCCGCTCTTCCATTACGATGGCCTGGTCGGCCTTCCGCCGTAACCGGCTGCGCTCCACAGCGCGGCCCAGTTGCCCGGCGACCGCTGAGAGCAGCTCCAGGTCATCCGCGCCGAGGCGCGGGACCCGTTTGGCGAACACGCTCAACACGCCCTGGACCTGCCCATCGGCGCGGATGGGCACGCCCAGATAGGCCCGGAAGCCGGGCGGGCAAGCCGGTTCCCCCACAGCGCCCGTGCCTATCACGCACACCGGCGCGGCGTTCCGCATGACCCGGCCCCACAAGCTATCGCCCGAAATGCCACTCTGCATCTCTGAAGCGATCTCTTTGGGCAGCCCGCTCTGGAGCACCAGGCTCTCAGAGCCACGACCTTCGGGCAGTAGCTGAAGACTGGCTGCGCTCTCGGGCATGGCAGCCACCACCTCTTCAAGCGAGCTGGCCAACATCGTGTAGAGGTCGTACGGTTCGGCGGTCGCCTCGGTTACGCCGTAGAGTACTCGCAGCTTACGCGTCCGGTCCGATACCTGTTGCTCGAGGCGGTGGGCATAGTCGCGCAACTCGTCTTCCATGCCCTTACGTTCCGAAATGTCGGTGATGACGACCGTCGCCGCCGTGACTTCGTTCTCAATCACGATTGGCGTGATCTTGGCTACATGCCACGAGAGGACGCCGAGGGCGGCGACGCTGGAGAACTCGAACTGCACGGGGAGGCGCGTGCGCAGTGCGGTCCGAAGAGCGTCCAACATCTGGCTGCGATGCTCAAGCAGGACGCAATCATGGACCTTGCGCCCGATGATCTGGGCTGCCGGGATGCCCTCAAAGGCCCGGTTAGCGTAGCGGATGCCCCCGGCCGCGTCCGTAGTCAAGATCACATCGGGAGTGTACTCAGCCAGCGAGCGCCAACGTTCCTCGGACTGGCGCAGGGCGCGCTCGGTGCGTTTGCGATCGGTGATATCTTCCACCATGGCGATCAGCCCGGTGGGTGCTTGGCCGGGCCGGCGCAAGAGCGAGACCGTAAGATGGCCCCAGATGATGTCCCCGCCTTTGCGGATATAGCGCTTCTCGTAGCGGTAGATATCACGCTGGCCCGCCAGCAAGTCCCGAAAAAGGACGGCCTCACCCTCGACGTCCAGGGGATAGGTGAAGTCCGGGAATCGCATGCCTCTGAGTTCGGCCTGCGAATAGCCAAGGATGCGTTCGAGCGCGGGGTTGCAGAGAATCGTGCGTCCGCTGAGGTCATCGATGCCAATGCCGATGCCCGCGCTGTCCAGAACCGTACGAAAACGCATCTCGTTTTCCCGCAACATCTCTGCGGTGAGCCTGCACTCGGTGACGTCGCGCAGGGACAGCAGCCAGCACGCCTCTTGATCCCAACGCGTCTCCTTCGCCTGGATCTCGACGTAGGCGGTTCCGCCATCGGCGACGGGGACAGCTACCTCTTCCGCCCGATCGGGCCTCCACGGGTAAGGAAACGGCGCGCCGAGTAGTCCCTGGGGCCCAGCGCCGAGCAGTCGATCGGCAGCTGGGGTAGAGAAGCGCACTGAACCGTCGCCATCGACGACCGCCAAGGCGCAGAGCGGGCTCGTGACGATAGTTTGCCAGCGCGATTCAAGCAGACGCCATCGCTGCTCGGAGTCCGCTAGGCGCTGGTCTGCCTCGGCTTTGTGTTGCACCACGGCTGTCTGCCTCGGGCTGACGCGTCGGGGGAGGCTGGGTCATGCCCAGTCACAGTGTAGCATGCTAGCCGGGGAAGAGCCAAGCTTTCGTTTTGGCTCAATCTCGTGTTGGCCAGCGCCGCGCGCTTGGTTGGAGGCAGGCGAACGATCCGGCCCTACCGAGTCTCAGCAAACGCTGGCGATGGGCAGCGGCGTGCGGCAGGGATGCCGTTCCGGAGACGCTGGGAGTAAGCACTCTGAACGGAGGCTCAGCCCGCCGATAGAGAGGTCGAGGGGGTACCTTTCGGGCGTGCCGCGGCCCCGGAAGGTACCCTCGACTCCGCCACGGATCCGCTTAGGCTGCCTTCTACTGGAGGCATGGCACGAGGCTGAGCGGACCAATCGATCAACTCCACGCCGGCACTGGGCTGAGGTAGGACCGCGTCGCGTAGTCGACGAGACCCTGATCGGTCAGCGAGCATTCCGGGATCGCCGTTATCGACAGGAACAATAAGGAGAAGAAAGGCCGGCGCTGGATATCGGCGCCGAGGTCCAGGGCCGCTTGGTGCAGTTTGCGCTCTTGGTGAGCCATCTCCTCCGCGGGGATATCTGCCATGATGCCGGCCACCGGCAGCGCCAGCTCCTCCACCACTTGGCCGTTCGACACCACGACCTGCCCGCCCCCGATTTCAAAGAGGTAGTTGACCGCCACCACCATATCGGGCACGGAGGCACCCAGGCAGATCACGTTATCGTCATCCGGCGAGAGACTGGTGGCGATCGCCCCGCGCTTGAGGCCGAAGCCGCCGATGAATGCCGATGCGGTCTTCATCTCGCCGGAATGCCGGTCGGTGACTGAAACATAGATGGCATCCTGGGCCGGGTCGGGCAGAACCCGTCCGCCGCGGGCAGGCAGGACCACTTCACGTTTGGTGCGGACCTGCGATAGCTCGACGTACATGGCAATCGCCTGCGCCTTCGTGGCCTCAACTGGCACCGTGTGGTAGATATCGGCCTCTGTGATGGGCCTCGACCGGTGCATGGTGCGATAGAAGTAGTCCGGGTAAGCCGCCGACGCGAACGGGGCTACGAGTACCCCATCCGTGACCACGATCTCTCCGCCGGCGATCACACCGTCAACCTGGAAGTTGGTGAGGTCCCGGACCAGTACCACATCGGCGCTGCGGCCCGGTGCGAGGATGCCGACTTGGTCGTCAACCCGGTAGGCCTCGGCCGGATTGATGGTGCACATCTGGATGGCGCTGATGGGATCAACACCCAGTTCGATCGCGTGGCGCACGAAGTGATCCGCGTACCCGAGCTCTACGAGGTCGGTGCAGTCCAGGTCGTCGGAGCACAACGAGATGCGCCGCGTGGGGAGGCCCAGCTCGGTGACCGCCTTCAGGCAGGCGGCGAAGTTGTCGACGTAAGTAGCCTTACGGATAAACACATGCAGCCCGTGGCGCAGCTTGCTGACGACTTCCTCGGCGAACCAGTTCTCGTGACAACTGCGGGCTCCGGCGGCCGTGCCCGCCGCCAGTCGCGGGCCGTGAGTGAAGGGGAGATGACCGTGAGGTAGCCTGCCCGAATCAAGCAGTTCTCCGGCTAGCTGCAAGACCGGCTCCTCCAGCGTCTCGATGGACTCGATCATGTATTCCCACATGCCGACCGATTCCGGCCAAGTCATGGCCTGCCGGTGCTCGGCCGGGCCGAACGAATGACGGACCGTAGATGCCGGGGTCGTATATGGCAAACGGGAGGGGCCGCAGTGGAACACCTTGAGCGGCGTCCGTCGCGCCGCATCGAGCACCGTACGCATACCGTCTAGGCCGGCGACGACACCCACCTGGTCCAGGCTGCACATGATGGAGGTCGTACCCCGGGCAATTGCCGCCTCGGCGAAGCGATTGATCGTCAGTTTGGTGACCTCCGGATGGATATGCGCATCGATCAATCCGGGCACAAGGAAATATCCGCCAGCATCGTAGGTCGTCGTTTGCGGCCCCACGGCATAGGCCACCTCGCCAACCGCCGCGATGCAACCTGCAGCGATGGCGACATCAGCTGTGACCAGCCGATGCAGGACGACGTCGACCAGCTGGCCCCCTCGAATGACCAGGTCGGCCGGCCGCTGGCCCAGGGCGACGCGGACGACCTCCTCGTTGATCGTCTTCATACCGCGCCTCCAGGCACCCGCCGGACGGGGTTGATCACGGAGCGGCTGGCATGCTCGACGAATCCCTGGTCCGTGATCCCGTACTCCGGGATCGCCGTGATCGACAGGAAGAGCAGGTGAAAGAACGGCCGCGCCATTCGATTGCCCAGGCTGCGGGCAGCGTCGTCGAGCCTGGCCTCCGCATCAGCCATCTCCTCGGCGGAGACATCCGCCATAAGGCCGAGCAGCGGCAGGCGGATCTCAGCGAGCACTTGCCCGCCGGCGACCGCTACCTGGCCGCCGCCGACCTGCACCAGGTGGTTCACGGCAACGGCCATGTCGTCGATGTCGGCGCCAACGCAGATGATATTGTTGTCATTTGGAGCGAGGCTCGTGGCGATCGCGCCCAGCTGCAGGCCAAAACCGGAAACGAAGCCGGAGCTGTGGCTGCCCTGTCCGGTATACCGCTCGACCACCGTTATGTAGAGAGTGCCCTCGCCGGGCGATGGCAGCACCCTGCCCTCCCGCACCGGAAGCGTAACGTCACGCCGGCGCCGCAACGGGCCTTCGGCGGGGTTGTAATAAATGGCCAGCACGTCGGCGGATCGAGCGCTGGGATCGACGCGCAAGCAGAGGTCGTCAGCGGTGATCGGTTGGTCCAGACGCAGGGTCCCGCGGAATGCGTCGGGGTAGGCCGGGGAGGCAACCGGCTCCAGCATCTTGCCCTCCCGCGCCACCAGTCGGCCGTTGGCAACCACGGCAGAGACCGCGCAGCCGGCCAGGGTATCCAACAGCAGGATGTCGGCCAGCCGTCCGGGTGCGATCGATCCGACAAGATGGTCCACGCGGTAGGCTTCCGCCGCATGTAGCGAACCCATCTGGATGGCCGTCACCGGATCCACACCCTGGGCGATCACATAGCGCACGAGATGGTCGATCAGGCCAAGTCCGAGGATGTCCCGGCAATCGGTGTCGTCGGTGCACAGCGCCAGGCGTCGAGCCGGCAAGCCCAGCTCGGTGATCGCCCTGACGCACGCCCGGACGTCATCGACGTGGGTGGCGCGCCGGATGAAGACGTGCAGGCCGCTGGTCAGCTTCTCGACCACTTCCCGGGCCGAGTGGGACTCATGGTCGTCCTGCATGCCCGCCGCTGCGCTCGCGGCCAGCGCCCGCCCGCGGGTGAGCGGGGCATGACCGTGCAGCCCCTTCCGCCTCTCCAACGCCATCTCGGCGATGGCATGGACCGCCCGATCATCATCCACAATCGAGTCCACCATGTACTCCGAGATTCCCACCGCCTCCGGCCATTCCCGCGCCACCTCATATTCTGCGGGACCGAATGGGTGGCGGACGGTCGAGGCCGGCGTAGTATAGGGCAGGCGCGAGGGGGCGGCATGGAAGATCTTGAGCGGCGTGCGCGCCGCCTCATCCAATACGAAGCGCATGCCCTCCAACCCGGCCACCGCGCCGACCTGATCCAGGCTGCACATGATCGACGTGGTGCCGCGGGGGACGATAGCATTCGCCAGCCGCGTCAGGGTGATCTTGCTCGCCTCCGGGTGCACGTGCGCATCGATCAGGCCCGGTGCAAGGTACCTCCCCTGCGCGTCGATGCGCTCGGTCGAAGGTCCCAGGCAGTATGCCACATCCCCGATTGCAGCGATGCGGCCCCCGGCAATGGCGACGCCGGCAGGGTAGATCTCACGCGTATGGACGTTCAGCAGGTGGCCGTTTTCGATAATCACATCGGCCGGTTGCTGGCCCAGCGCGACGCGGATCAGCCGCTGATCGAGATACGCCATACGCTGTCCTTTCACGGTCCCAGGCCAACCGAGGCGCGGCCTCGGGTGCGGCAAAACGCCCGGCGAAGATGGGCCGGAGCAGCTCGCGCAGCGCTATCTGGAGGAATTGGAGTAGCTGCGTGCGCGCGCGGCCGCAGCGGCTTCTAGCGCCTCGATCACGTGCTGCGAAGTCGAGACCCAGCCGAAAATGCCGCCCTGGGCCTTGATCATCTCCAGGCCCACCCGCTGGAATTCGGGGAAATAGGAGCCGACACAATCGCCCGGCACGAGGCATTCGAACCCGCGATCGTTGGCTTCGCGAACCGTGGTATGAATGCAAACCTCGGTGGTGACTCCGCAAACGATCAGGGTCTTGATGCCGCGATTGGCCAGGATGTGCAACAGATCCGTGGCGTAGAAGGCGCCATGCCCCGGCTTGTCGATCACCGGCTCGCCGGGCAACGGCTGGAGCTCCGGGATGATCTCGTGGCCACGCTCTCCCCGCACCAGCAAGCGTCCCATCGGGCCCGTATCGCCGATCCCGCAGGCGAAATGGCCCCGCGCCAATTTGGACGGGGCGGCATCGCTCAGGTCGGGGCGGTGGCCCTCGCGCGTGTGGACGACGCAGATGCCGCCCGCCCGGGCGGCTGCCAGGACTCGCCGGCAAGGCTCGATGGTTTTGCGCAGGAGCGACACCTCGTTGCCGATCGCTTCACCGATACCGCCCGGCTCGATGAAGTCGCGCTGCATGTCGATGATCAGTAGACCCAGCGAGGCGGGGTCGAATTCCAGCGGATAGGGCTCCGCCTGGAAATACGGTCTTGCCATGTGTCCTCCCCGGCATGCAGGTCCAGCACTGCGCGACTTGAGGGGCCGGCCCGGCTGCCGACAGTTCCACGCCCGGGCGAGGGCACAAGGGTCGCGCCCCGCACTTCTGCGCTCAGCGGCCCGCCGACAGCCTGCGCATGTACCTTCGCCAAACAGGACCGCAAGCCGAGGTTGCGGCGCCGGGTTGGGCAGCGCGAGACCGCAGGAGCAACGCCGCCTCTCTGCAGCACCTTCCGCTTGCTTGCCTGCCTCTCCGTCAGCCGGCCGTGTCGCTCCAGGCGGCCGCCAGGGCCCGCACGGCGCAGATGCCGAGCATCGCCCGCCGGTATGCGCGGCTGCCGCGGAGGTCCGCAGGCGGCGAGACAGAGGCCACGATCAGCCCCGGAACGCGGTCCAGCAGGGTGTCCGACCAGACCCTGCCGGTCAATGCCTGCTCCACGACCGGCATGCGCACGGGCCGCTCTGCCGCTCCGGTGACCACCAGCCGTACGGCCGCACACAGGTCGCCCCTTCGCTCGACAAAGGCGGCAGTGCTGACGCTGGGCAGATCCGCCGGCGTGCGGCTGACGCGCGCCGCAGCCGCGCCTTGGCCGGCTGCCAGCACCGGCACCGTCACCCCGGTCAGCAGCGTGCCGGGCGGAAGCCGATCTCGTTCCTTCAGAAAGGCCGCAAACCCGACCGTGCCGTCAGACTCGCCACGCAACGCAACGCGCGCATCCAGGGCCCACAGGACCGCGTCGAGCTCGGGGAACGCCCCGCTGACCAGCGTGCCTCCTAGGGTGGCTGCGTTGCGCAGCTGCCAGGATGGCTGTCGGCGGGCAGCCTCGGCCAGAACGCGCCCTGTGCGGTCCGGCAGCGCGCCGGCTGCCATCGCATCCAGACGCACCATCGCCCCGAGCCGCAACTCCGTGCCGGCGTCCTCGATCCTGTCTAGCCCCAGGCGGCTCAAATCCACCACCGCCTCCACCCGGGGATCCATGTGAGCCGTGAGCAAGGTGCCGCCTCCCAGCGGGGC
>Ga0315273_10002453_pt1 | contig 21908 bp, 19 predicted proteins | sample YL17G02_0_MG_FD_205753 | JGI IMG/M metagenome (GOLD analysis project Ga0315273, IMG submission 205753) | Sediment microbial communities from Yellowstone Lake, YNP, Wyoming, USA - YL17G02_0 | ecosystem: Environmental > Aquatic > Freshwater > Lake > Sediment | place: USA: Wyoming | collected... | reverse complement strand
TGAGACTAAGCTGAACGCCACGACCACTCTGAAGAGCGGTCTGAAGGGCTCTTCTGCGGCGGCTTTGGTTACCAGCACGGCTTCTGGAGCTGATCATCAAATACTTGACGTTGCAATTTACGACGGTTCAGGAAACCAAATATCAACATTTGGTGGAGGAACACAATATGTCGTAGATGCAGTTGCTCCTACTACACCAACAGGCAGCATTTCTCTTGCACAACGTGATGATCAGTTGTCAACAGTAACACCAATTGAAGGCGACTGGATACAACCACGTGCGAGTTCCAAGGGTGCGCTCTGGGTAACAATACCAGACGTTAACGGTGATCCAATTACTTCGTTCGGCGGCGGAACTCAGTACACAGTCAATGCTGTAGCTCCTGCAGATCCTGTCGGAACAGCGCTAGTTGCAGAACGCGATGATCAACTCTCAACCCTGAGTGAAGTTGAAGGAGACTGGACCCAGGTAAGAGCTAGTGCCAAAGGTGCGCTCTGGGTCACGATCCCAGATACCAATGGCGATCCGATTACCAGCTTCGGCGGCGGTACTCAGTACACGGAGGATGTTGCTGCTCCAGCAGACCCTACCGGAACTTCCAATGTACTGGTTCGTGCTGATACACCGGCAACGATCACTACAACTAATGGTGACTGGGTTTCTCAGAGAGGAACCAACTATGGTGCAGGGTTCGTTCAGATCGTTACGTCGGCTGGTGCATTCGTAGACACCTTTGGTGGTGGTACTCAGTACGCAGACGGTGCTGTTCGTGGGACTGCCACCGGCACCTTGATGATGGTGGATGACGGCACGCTGGTGCAGTCGGCAAGTGGAGACTCTACAGGCAAACTCAACGTCAATGCGATTCAGAGTACTGCTGCTGGCGCGGCAGCACCGTGGGCGACACGACTCAGCGACGGTGCTGCTTTCTATGATGCCGCCAAGACCGGGCAGCTCCCCGCTGCACTCGTGGGCGGTCGCCTAGACGAGAACGTCGGGGCCTGGCTCGGTTCTACGGCTCCCACGGTGGGGTCCAAGACTTCAGCGAATTCTCTCCCGGTAGTTATCGCTTCTGATCAAGGTGCGGTGCCGGTCTCTGGAGCAGTCACGGCCGCACAAGGTACGGCTGCGGCTCTGTCTGGATACTGGCCGGTGCGAATCACGGACGGCACCAACACGATGCCCACCCTGGACACAGTGGGTCGTCGTGGGTTCGTCACAATCACGGACGGCACGAACTCATTACCCACTGGTGATGCAATCGCCAGGGCGCTCTTCGTTCGTCAGACCGATGGGACGAACAACGCCACGATCAAGGCGGCATCTACTGGGGCGGCGGCGGCTGACACAGCTCTGGTCGTCGCCCTCTCACCGAACAGTCAGGGACCGTTTGCTTTCGGAGGAGACGACAGGCTCAAGACAGGTCAAGAGACTATTACGTTCTTCGACACATTCGAAGGTGCCGCGATCATCACGATCAACTGGGTTCAAAGCCAGTCTGGTATGACCCAGACCGTGACGAGTTCAGGTCTATTGTTGAACGCGGCGTCCAGCCTCACTAGCGGTAACTATTCCATTGCCACGACGAACAAGTCATTTCGTGGCACTGACGAGTTCGGTCTGTACTTCCAGTACAGGTGCCGGATTATCACGCAACCCAATGCTGTGATTGAGTTTGGTCGTGGAACTGCCGCGACAACGGCAGCCCCGACTGATGGTTTGTTCTTCCGCATTGCCTCATCCGGCGCAATGCAGGCCGTCACAAGCTTCGGTGGTACCGAGGTTGTGACTCAATTGCTTGCGGCTGGTGCGTTCAACACCACCGACTACTACGGCTTCGAGATTGAGCTGTATGAGGATGAGGTCGTCTTCGAAGTTTACGCGCTCGGAGCGATTGTTGCGACCTTGACTAAAGTGAACACTGCGACGCAAGCTGCCTCAACAGCTTCGGCGTTCTTGCCGATCTTCGCCCGTGTCTACAACTCGGGCGCGGTCGCCACTACAGCGGCTCAACTATACGTTGGAAATTGCGTTGTCAACACGATGGATAGCGGTCCCGTGTTTGCTGATTACAGCAGCGTTACAACGGTTGTTTCTTCTGCAACGAACGTAACGTTGTTGGCGGCAAACCCAAATCGTAAGGGTGTAATCATCTTTAACGACTCAACACAGGTTGTCTTTGTGAAGATGGGCGTGACAGCTTCAGCCACGAGCTTTACGTACCGCTTGACGTCGAATAGCACACTAGAACTTCCACTGATGGTTTCTGGGCAGCCGTGGGTCGGCCAGATCGATGCAATTTGGAATAGCGCCAACGGGAACGCTAGAATTACGGAACTCTTCTGATGCCCATGTTTAATCGATCCGACGCTTTAATTGCGGAGTCCTTCTTGGTATCCGGCACCACGTTCACGACGGGAGCCACTACTACAAGGATCAAGGTTGCTTTAGTAGGTGGAGGCGGTGGAGGTGGCGGCGGCGGATCTACGGCAGTAAGTGCAGCCTTGGGCTCTGGTGGTGGTGCTGGTGGCTATGGTGTCGTGGTGTTCACTGTAGAACCAAGCACAAACTACACCTACGCCATCGGTGCAGCAGGAACAGGGGCCACCGCAGGAAATAATGCCGGAGGTAATGGCGGCGATACAACCTTCACTGTCAGTGGTGTAACCGTTACAGCAAAAGGCGGTACAGGTGGGCTAGCTGGTGGAGCCGGTGGAACAGCCGTGCTTCCCATTCTTGGTGGAGCCGGTGGAGTTGCTGGGTCAAACGGAGACATCAATGCCCCAGGTGCTCCTGGTTATTCATCATACTGTCTTACCGGGTTACTTGGCTACAGTGGTGCTGGGGCGTCCGGTCCCTTTGGAGGTGGCGGCAATGGAGCATCTGCACAGGCCACGGGTAACGCGGGTGGCGGCAATGGTTCAGGTGGTGGCGGTGGCTGCACACTGAACGGTGGAGCTGCCACGGCCGGCGGCGCTGGCACCATCGGGGCCATCTTGGTGCAAGAACTTAGCAACTTGAAGTAAGTACCCCATGCCAATATACACACCGTCAGAAGCATTCATATTATCTTCGTTCATAACGACTGGAACCTCGTTCACAACCAGCCAGACAACAACCAGGATCAAAGTTGAACTATGGGGAGGCGGCGGCGCAGGTGGAGGAGGAGGAACTGCGGCTAGCAATGCTGCTCCGGCTCGTGGGGGAGGGGCTGGTAGCTACGCATTAAAAATATTTGATGTCACACCAAATACAGCATATACATACGCGATTGGTATTGCTGGTGTCGCCGGCGGGGCGGGCGCGGTCAATGGTGGCGCCGGTGGTAGTACAACCTTTGCTGTATCAGGTGTAACTGTTACAGCACCTGGAGGTACAGGAGGTGCTGGTACTTCAGCCTCGACCACCGCCGAGAGTCTGCCCGGCGGCGCTGGCGGTGCAGTTGCAACTAACGGTGATGTAAACGGCTCAGGTGAATCAGGACATACAGCTGTTAGATTTTCTGGCACTGTAGCATGTTCCAGCAAGGGTGGTTCCACTATAGTTGGTGCCGCCGGCAATGGTCGAACTACACAAGGAAACGGTAATGCTGGAACAGGTAATGGTTCTGGCGGCGGCGGCGGCTGTGTCATTAACGGTGGCGGCGCCGCAGACGGCGGCGGAGGCACAAAAGGTGCAATTTTAGTTACAGAATACTCAACAGATCCTGTCATAAAATTTCCAAATCTTATCCTAAGAAGTGTCACGCGTTTAGTTACTGGTACAGCACATATAACAGGCCCGAGTACAAATCTGATAGAAATAGAGCTTGTTGGTGGTGGCGGCGGTGGCGGTGGGTGCGACGGCATTGTCAGCACAGTAACTTGCTGTTCTGGCGGCGGTGCTGGTGGCTATGGCAAAAAGTTGTTCGTTGTTACCCCGAACACATCATACACATATGCACTTGGTGCTGCTGGAGCTGGTGGTATCGCCGGCAATAATCCTGGAACAGCAGGTGGTGACACAACATTTACTGTTAGCGGTGTAACTGTTACAGCCAAGGGTGGCTCGGGTGGCCTCGGCTCGCTCGGTGCTGCTGCTACCTTGGCACAACGTGGTGGTCCTGGTGGGGTGGCTGGAACCAACGGTGACGTCAATGCTGCGGGGATGCCTGGTGAGGTGTGCATTCGTCAAGGAATTGTTTTTGTTGTTGGTACATGCGGTGGTTCAACGCTGTGGGGAAAAGGTGGCATAGCCACATCAATAGCAGCAGCCGGTAGCGCCGCCATTGGCAACGGAGCTGGTGGTGGTGGCGCAACAAGCACCAGTGCTACCAACCGTGCTGGTGGAACCGGTACAATAGGGATGATTCTAGTCACTGAGTACGAGTTGGCATAAAGCCTTTTATGACATTAAAATCTAATGTTACTCTTATAAAAATGTTAACTTAATAATTAAATTAACAAAAGAGATCCATATGCCTTTTATTATAACAAATCCAAAAACAAAGATCATTACGCAAAAGTACATGATTGACGAAAAAATTATTGAGATTTCTAGTTCCCGCACACTAGATCATGTTACTATTGATGATATCAATATTCGCATGCCAATTAACAATCCATTGGATATCAATATATCAGCTAAGTTAAGTATTGGTTATATGGATGGAACAGTATTTTTCCCAGTTGAACATGATGCTGTTGATTTGGCAGGAGAGTCATTAATTGCCGCAATGATGGCTTCTACAAAGCCAGATATTTCACATTATGCTGATTTTAAGGCTTCACTTTATGAACTTTTAGTTTTTATTGGTAAGATACCAACAGGAACAATTTCATAGTTTATTACTTTATGAGGTAATTTATGTGTATAATTGATAAGATAATATCATGAAAGCGCTTGTTTTATCAGGTGGGGGATCAAAGGGTGCATATCAGATCGGCGTCCTGAAAAAATGGATGGGTGAACAAGGGCAAGATTATGAAATTATGTGTGGTGTTTCTGTTGGTGCATTAAACATCGCTGGACTAGCAACAATTCCATTGGGTCATCCAAAGATTGCAATTCGATGGGCTGAAAAATTTTGGTTGGAAAAAGTTAACACTAATGCTGTCTACAAAAGATGGTTTCCATTTGGTCGCTTACATGCTCTTTGGTTAAAGTCGGTGTATGATTCCAGTCCGTTGATTAGTCTTGTTAATGAAAACATTAATCTTGACAAGATCATCGAAAATGGTCGAAGGCTGGCAGTTGGTGCTGTATGTTTAAATACTGGTGAATATCGATATGGAACAGAGACTGATCCTGATTTTATTAAGTGGGTATTAGCATCATCAAGTTTTCCAGTATTTTTGAAACCAATTGAGATAAATGGAGAATTATGGAGTGATGGTGGCATTAAACATGTGACCCCTCTTGGTCAAGCAGTTCATATGGGTGCAACTGAAATTGATGTCATCATGTGTTCAAATCTCGAAGAGAAAACAAGATTTAAACCTGATGATTGTGCTGCTATTCCCGGAATTGCTGTAAGAGCAGTCGACTTAATGTCTGAACAAATAATCAAAAGTGATATTGCAATAACAGGTTTGAAAAATGATCTTGCCATTATTAATCCGGCATATCGTCAAATTAAAGTTCGGGTTGTTATGCCAAAGAATAACTTGACAGATAACCCGCTTGATTTTAATCCAATTGATATTAAAAGAATGATTGATCAAGGTTACAAAGATGCTGATTCTGCAGTAGATTGGATTTGACATGAGTCTAGACCAACTACGAAATTGTAATTTTGGACGAAATCGAGCCAATGCTACGGGTTCAACAGGTGTAGGCTATACTGTGATGGACACAACAGGGGTCACTGTTACTCCTAGAACCACCACAGGAGTTTATCAGCTTACTTCTGGAAGTGGTCTATACGCTGCATATGTGAGTTTTCCTACAGCCTTCCGTGGGCAAATAATGTGGGATACTGGTATAGCATTTTCGACAGCATCATATGCCGTTGAACAATATAACGTTGAAGAAAATAACCCGCTGGTTAATGACAACAATTCAATGTTGAATTATTTGACTGGTACGGTGTCTGCGTTATATGATATCAATTATGGAAAATGGCAGATCATCGCGAATCAAATGATTTTTTACAAAATTGACAATACTACAGAGATTGCGCGATTTAATCTGTTTGATGATGCCGATGTTCCATCAATGGATGCAGTTTTTAAGCGTGTAAAGATATAACATGCCTCCGAACCCATATGGTCGCATTACAAATAGGATTGTTACAAGGGGTATGGGCCCCCACATAAATCGTCTTGTAACACAAGGTTATGGAGGTCCTCCTTCATTTGTTGTACAAGCGATCTTACGTGGTATTTCAGTTCGTCATGTTCGCGGTCAATCAGGTACAAAACGACGCCTACGTGAGATGAATGAATTCATTGTTTGGGCAAAATTGATCGAAATTAATGATCAACAGCCAAAAAATAAGATTGAGGGATTTGTAAAAGTCCATACTAAAAAAGGTTTTGCAAGTGCAACTGTAGAACATGTGTCTTCTAAGATGCGTAACATTACAGAAAGCATCAAGGTGTTTGTCAAGCGCGTGAAGTAAAGGATACTTAAATTGATGGAACCTCTATTAGAAACAATTTCGTTAGACTCTGAAGAAAACAATGAGCTTTTGTTCAAAGTTAAAATTGAAGGGGCTGATGGACCTGCAAAAGTTAGACTTGTTTGTGAAACAGGTGATGTTGCATTCATGTTTAATGGTCAGCCCATTGGAGATGATGTTGTTGCATTCAATTTACCAGTCTTGAAAGACAAGATAAAAGAAGGAACGTATCTTTCTAGGGTTGAGGTTTTAATTGAAAATCGATATTTTACCCCTGTTCAATTTCAGATTAATCTTAAGAAGACAATTAAAGTCGTTGCTGAATCTATAAAATTTATACCAAGAAATGTTCCTCAAGAAATTAAGATAACGGCCGCTCCAATTGTCAAGTCTGTTATATCTCAACCTGTTGTTATAGCTTCTGAACCTGTAAAAGAAGCAAAGCAAGTTATTATAGCTCCCCCACTTGCAAGAATGGGTGCTCAAAAAACATTAAAAGAGAGATTTCAGGAAAAATCTGATAAACAATTGACAGAAGATGAAATTCTTGATGCCGCAAAGAATTTTGTGAAATCTAGAAAAAAGAAGTAATATTAATGCTTTAGTTTATGCTAGCAAAGATATTAACGTTTCTTTTAGAATATAACATCATCTAACGTTGCACGTTTCATGTGTTAATAATTATCGATGACATGTCTAGCTTTCTTACAACGTTATCACCGACACCTTTTGGATTTTTTGATGCTGATTCTCAATTTCAAGTTGAGGCAGACAGTATGATCGTTTTTGTAAAACGCAAATTGGGCGATGATATTCTAAGTGTCGAACTTACAAAAAAACAGATTTGGTCATGTTTTGAGGAATCAGTTTGTGAATACAGTCGTGTGATTCATGAATTCAAAATTGAATCAGATCTGATCAATGTTTTGGGACTACCAACTGCCAGCACAGATTTAACAAATGTTTATCCACGACAATCTCTTGAGTTTTTGATTCGTCAAGCTGAACCATATGCCACTGAGGCCTTTTTGGGAGGCGCATATGATGCAGAATTAGGTTATATCAATATTCTTCCCGGACAACAAGATTATAACATTTACTCAGATATTATGAATTCTAGTGGAAGCAATTTGTGGTTATCAATTCCATCTGCCTCACGTGGCAGAATGCGTATTGTTGAATTGTTTCATACAGAACCCCTTGCTGCTCAACATTTTTTGTTGAATGCATCAAACATGACAAATTTCTTGGCATCAAACTTTAATTATGAGTCGTACGTTAATAGCACAGTTTTTTACGTATTACCAGTATTTGAAGACGTGTTAAGACGTGGGATGATGGAGACTGCATTTAGAGTAAGACGTTCGAATTACAGTTATGAAATCATTGGTAGCAATCTTCGAATTTATCCAATACCTAGCCTACAATCGCAGTTAGGCAAGATGTTTATTAAAGTTTTTGCTAAACCAAATAATCCATTGCAACCATCTATCGGAGGAGGAATTGCAGGAGCTTCAGATCCGTCACTGTATGGAATTTCTGGACCAAACAACGTTCCGTTAAATAATCTTCCATTCGTAACAATAACACAACCTGGAAGACAATGGATCAGACAATACACTCTCGCATTATCAAAGGAATTGTTGGGACTTGTTAGATCAAAGTTTCAATCAATACCAATTCCAAATGCTGATCTACAATTAAATGGAGAAAAACTTATTTCTGATGCTCGTGAAGATCAAAATCGTCTTAGAGATCAAATGAAAGAATGGTTGGCTAAACTCACAAATCAGGCATTAATGGAACAACAAGCAAACCTTGCTGAATCAATGCAAAAGCAATTGAAGTATATCCCATTTCCGTTGGGCAAAGCAATTTCAATTGGGTGAATTTGTTGAAGAATTTGAATAAAGATTTTTCAAAGATGTTTACCATATCTAAAATAACAGATTTTATGTTTAAACAAAATTCTGAACTATGTGTTGAAATGGTCAAAAGATAATGTCACGCTTGTTTATAACGCCAAGAGAAATTAATTTCATTAGTGATATTACAAAGGAATTGATTAAAGACGTAATTGGGCAATTCGTATACTATTATCCAATCTCTGAGAGAAAAACAAAGACACATAGCATTTATAATGAATCGACTCAAAAAATATTCGATAATCCAATTAAGATTGATTGCCTCGTTGACAATAATTTTCAAACAGATACAAAAATAGATTCATTTGGTGTTGATTCAACTTATAAAATTGAAATTTATATTCAATATGCAGATCTAATTGATAAAGGAATTGTTGTTAGCATTGGTGATTTCTTTAGTTTTGGTGACGTATTTTACGAAATAACAGAACAAATTTTTATGAGAAACATATATGGTCTTCCAGAACATAAAGACGGTCTTAAATTGATTGGAACGAAGGCACGCGAAAGTCAGTTTAAAACACATACAATTGGACCAACAGATATTGGTAGACCAGATGATGATAGTATTCAAAAGGAATTTGAACAGCAACGTGGTCGAGCTGAAAATTCTGAAGGTCCAACCGGTGATGTACGTGATCTTGTAAAGGCTGGAGTTCTTGATGCACCTATAACTGGTCCAAAGAAAGTTTCAGAACAAGGTGCTGTTGAAGATAATTCTCATTACGCTAGTAGTTTTTACGACGAAGACTGAGTCATAAATGCCAACTCGATATAATAGCAAGAGTCAATCTAGATTTAATGTTCCCGGTTTAAATTCTGGGTATGACAGTAAATCTGCACCAGATCTTGTAATGCCTTCTGTTGGAATAGAAGATGTTGATGTAGCCTTATTCAATTTGTTTGATAAAGAGATTCCATTTCAAATTGGTGGAAAAGACGTTGATCTGAAAAAAGTTCCAGTGTTATTTGCCGCCGGTGAAAAATGGGCATTGTTAAAAAATGGTAGAGCATTACGTGATCGAAATGCATCTTTGATTCTTCCATTGATAACAATCATGCGTACATCAATCAAACAATCGTCTGATGAAGACATTACCGGCCGAGGAATCAACCAGCAGACTGGTGAAATCATTATCACGCGACGTTTAGATAAATCAGACCGTGGGTACCAAAACCTAATAAACAGACTGTTATTGAATAATCAGACCAACCTTGCAGTGTCACCAGCTAATGGTGTGAGTGGTCAATTAACATCAGATAGAAAATTAGGTGACTTGGCATCTGATCTTAACGTACAAGAGGGCGCGTTATTGATTCCAAATAAAAAAAATAACATCTATGAAACGATAGTTTTACCATCTCCTCAATTTTTTACCGCTGTGTATGAAGTCACAATGTGGACACAATACACACAACATATGAATCAACTGACAGAACAACTAATATCATCATTTTTACCACAAGGAAATGCTTGGAGACTTGATACACAAAAAGGTTATTGGTTTGTTGCGTCAGTTGAAGGTAACATATACAATGCTGAGAGCAACTTTGATGACATGTTACAGTCAGAACGCGTGATCAAATTAAAGTTTACAGTTAATGTGCCGGGTTATATCTTGGCAACACAAGTCCCTGGTGCTCCTGTTCCTATCAAACGTTACGTTTCATCTCCTATAATTTCGTTTGATATTGGATTAAAAGAAAATGAACAAATTGCGGAAAGTGGAATTGATGATCCATTTTTAGGCGCGGATGATCCGACATTACCATTAAATGATGTTGCAAATAAACGTTCAGATCAACGACAAACTCAATCTACAAGATTGTATCCAAATGTCAACAGCATAACTCCAGAAGATCCAGCACTTAAAGCTTTACCAAGAGGAACAGATCTTACAAAATATAAACGAATTACTGGTTTAGATAATAATGGAAATACAGTTTCCAAATATGTTCGTGTTGTATCTGTCAATAGATACACTGGTGAAACTGTATTCGCTGCCGATACTGATTTGGGTGGACTTACGATAGTATTAACAGACTGATCAATGGTGTATCAATCTTTCATCTACGCATTGAATACTTATCATTGATATTCTACTATGTAGAGGAGTGTTGCAATGTCCAAAGAACAGACTTTCAGAAGTCCGAATTATTATGATCGTGAAATTGATATTTCTGCACCACAAACTCGTGGTCCAATAGGTACACCAGCCGGAGTTATAGGAACATCAAATAAAGGTCCTGCTTTCGTACCAATTACTGTAGCGAATTTTGATGAATTTATTACTACATTTGGTAACTTAGATGCAAAAAAGTTTGGTCCTTATGCTGTCAATGAATTTTTAAAGCACAGAGCTTCATTAACTTATCTTAAAGTTTTAGGTGCTGGTGCAAATAGCACAGATGGTGATATTGCAACAACATTAGCAACTGGTCGTGTTAAAAATGCTGGTTTTTATTTAGATGGTAATGCCGCTGCTCACGATTCAAAAGGTCGTCATAATGGTGCCGTTCAGTTTCTTGTTGCTCGACATTCTTTGCAAGCAAATGAAGCGTTCGGAATGCCAATGTTTACAGATAATTCATCATTTTCGGGTGGATTTGCAAACTTAGTTAGAGGAGTTGTTTTGTTAGCATCTGGTGCTAGAATGATGATTCTTGACGGAAATGAATCAGCGGTGGGAGCATTCACGGCGGCATTACCCGACGATCTTGCAACACCGGTGGGTGGTAAGTTTAAACTTGTTATTTCTTCTACATTGGGTAATGGATTCGTTAATACGGATAATAACCCAGGTGTAAAGATCTATACAGCATCATTTGATCCAACATCAGCTGATTATTTTGCAAAAGTTTTAAACTCAGATCCTGAACAACTTGTTACGTATCAACACGTTCTATATGCTGATTTTGCTGTTGATGATGAAATTGCAACCGTTGTATCTGTTGCCGTTTTGTCTGGTTCTACTTCAACATCTAGTACATCAGGTGATACTTCATTGGCAATGCGAAAAGCATACGGTGCATATGACACTCGTTATACAACACCAAAGTCAACGATGTTTATCTCTCAGCCTTTTGGTGCGTCAGAATATGATTTGTTTTCTTTCGAAGCGCTCGACGATGGAGAATTTGCAAACAAGCTTTACAAGATCTCTATTTCAAATCTTAAGGCATCACTTGATGATGCAAATCGCTATGGTTCATTTACTGTGCAGATTAGGGATTGGACTGATACTGATCAGAATCCAATCGTTCTTGAATCATTCAATAATTGTTCTTTGAATCCAAATGCCGATAACTACGTTGCTAAATTAATTGGTGACCGTAAAGTATTTTATAACTTTGATACAACAATTTCTTCTGAACGTAGAGTTGTTGCAACTGGCAAGTATCAAAATATCTCAAAGCGTGTTAGAATCTTTGTATCTGATGCAGTTGATCGTGGTCTTGTTCCTGAAAAGTCTCTTCCTTTTGGATTCAGGGGTGTAGAGGTTCTTAAAACAAATGACGCATTAACAGACGTTGCATCTAGCTTAAATGCTGCACGAATTGTTGGTGTTCTTGGTATTAGCTCTGGTTCTGCATTATCAGGATCGATTGTTCCTCCAATTCCGTTTAGGTTCAAGATCACAAGAGGTGATATACCAACAACGTCAACATTTGAAGGCTCACCTGGCGCAACTGAAGCAGTAAGTTCTCAACTTTATTGGGGTATTAAGTTTGAACGTAACACTGCCCCTCTTAACTCTAACTTGACGTCTGAAAAGAATGAATTGTTAGAATCTTATACGAAGTTTGTTGGTATTAAGAAACTTGATGTACTTGTGACTGGTTCTGGTGCAGATCAATTAAATAACAATAAGTTTACCCTTTCAAAGGTTGCATTCTCTAACACGAGCGTTAGTCATTTGACCGGTACAGTAACGGATCATATGAAGGAAGCTGCATATATCCGTAACGCACGTTTGGATCTTTCAAACTACTCAGTGCCAAGCACAATCGGTAATCGTATCACACTAGCTACGTTATTGGCACAAGGAACTGCTCCTGACTTTAACAAGTTTTCACCATATGCAAAATTTACGAACATGATGTATGGTGGATATGATGGTGTTAATTTCTTAGATCGTGATGCAAAAAAGATTGACGATAAGTCAACATCTTTTGATGCAGGAGGTGGCGCGGAAGTAAATTATGTAGCACCTGGAATGTTGATTAATCCAAATGGTTCGGGTCAAATAAATAGTAACGTGTTCTCTTACACGACAGCCATTGATATCATGACAGATCCTATGACGGTCAACACAAATATCTTGTGTATTCCAGGAATTCGTGAATCATTTATCAGCGATTACGCAATGAAAAAAGTGCGTGATTATGGTCTTGCATATTATATTATGGATATTCCATCATATGATTATACTGCGTTAAGACTTTATGATGACTCAACAAGTCGTCCAGATATTAGTAAAACAGCATCAGCAGTTGATTCACGTGGTTTAGACAACAATTATGTTGGTGCATATTTTCCAAATGTTTTTATTGATGACAAAACAAATCGTCGTCGTGTAAAAGCTCCTGCATCAATTGCCGCAATGGGCGCCCTGGCATTCAATGACAGAGTTGCATATCCTTGGTTTGCTCCTGCAGGTTTTAATAGGGCCTCTCTTGACTTCGTTACAAACGTTGAAGTTCGATTAAACGTTAGCGATCGTGATACTCTTTATGATTCACGAATTAATCCTATCGCAACATTCCCTCGTCTTGGATTCGTAATTTACGGTCAAAAGACAATGCAAGTTGCTAAATCTGCTCTTGATAGGGTTAATGTACGAAGATTGTTACTTGAAGTGAAGAGAATCATCATTGGAACTGCAAATAGCATGGTGTTTGAACAGAATACAACCGCTGTTCGAAATAAGTTTGTTGCAGATAGTGTGTTGCAACTTGGTTTGATTCAAGCACAAGCTGGTGTTGAAGCATTTCAAGTAATCTGTAACGAAACAAATAACTCACAGGAAGATGTTGATCTTAACAGAGTCAATGGTCGAGTTATTGTGGTCCCGACGAGGGTTGTCGAGTTCATTGCTCTCGATTTCATAATAACGAACAACGGAGTAAGTTTTATCTAATTCTGACATTGCGTTCAAATGATAGAATGTCGTTGGGCAGGTGAAACTCCTGCCCACGCTTTTTGTATAAATTGGGCCAAGAAAAAATACAACTAATCATTGTCACCGCAAAACAGTGAATTTCATAATAGTTAGATTCGAGGATTAGTAGACGATGTCACAACTAAAATTTGGGAGCGCCGGCGTAGCTGCAAAAGAGATTGATATTTCAGGTCCGGTGATTCAACAACCGGTGGGTGTACCCGCTGGAATCATAGGAACAACTCTTAAAGGTCCTGCATTTGTACCGATAACAGTTGGTACAACTAGCGACTTTTATGCTAAGTTTGGTAATACGGATGGAAAAAAATTCGGTCCGCTTGCTGTGACCGAATGGCTTCGTAATGCCGGTTCAGTAACTTATCTTAGGGTTCTTGGAGTTGGCGATGGCAAACAAAGAACGTCTGATGGATCGGTAACAAGTGCTGGATTTACTGTTGGTGAAAATGAACCTCGTTCAAGTGATGGTGTTTTATTTGGTAATGAATCTGCTAACTCTGGAAGTTTAAGCGTAAATGGTCGTTTATACTTTTTGGGTGCATTCATGTCTGAATCTGCTGGTTCAACTGTTTTTAGTGATTCTGGACTACAGGTTGCTGGTAACGGCGCGGCAGTACCGATTGTTCGTGCTGTTTTGATGGCACCTTCAGGTGTTATCTTAAGACTTTCATCTTCAGCTGAAGGAACAAACGCGCCACCAGCATCATCACTTGTTGCAACAGATGGAACTGCAAATGGCTCACTTTTTGGTGCTGTTGTTTTGTTGAATGGTACAGTTCCAAAACAAGAATTCGTATTATTGTTAAATGGACATAAGGGAACTGACCCACTATATCCAAATGTGATTACGGCGTCATTTGATATGACAGCACCGAATTATTTTAAGAACGTATTAAATACCGATCCTTTAAGACTTCATCAAGCTGGTCACTTTGTATATGCAAATTGGGATGTTTATCCTTCAACTGCAGTTATTACTGGTTCAGGTCTAATAAGCACATTATCAGGTGCTGGTGCTAGCACAGCTGCAAAAACAGGTATAGAAACGGCAGCATTTTTAACAACTGGTTCTACTTCAAGAAATACAGGATCAGATGTTATACCAAATTACGAAGCATGGACAAATCGATTCTCTCATTGCCGTTCACCCTGGGTGATATCACAAAAGTTTGGTGGATCCACAACAAACTTGTTCAGGCTTTATGCTTTGGACGCCGGTGTTGATATTTCTACAAAATATAAGATTTCTATTGAAAATATCGTGCCCTCAACTGATCCAACAAACAAGTATGGTTCATTTGACTTAATCATTCGTGATTGGAATGATAATGATTCAAATGTTCGTGCTCTTGAACAATGGAGAGGTATGAATCTTGACGTAAGTTCAGATCGATACATTGGAAAAATTATTGGTGACGTTAATGGTTTCTATGACTTTGATCAAACAGAATCAGGTCAGAAGTTGATCATTGATGGAGCTTATGAAAATAAGTCAAATCTTGTACGTGTTGAAGTATCTTCAGTTGTAGACAATCAAGCCGCCGATTCTTCTGCGTTACCTTTTGGTATACGTGGACCAATGCACTTGATTACATCTGGCAGTGCTCCTATGACCAGCCCATCAAGCACACAGCTCGCGGTCTCAAATATTCTCAAGAAGACCATACAATTACCATTGCCTATTCGAAAGAATATTACTCAAGGCTCTGGTGCAAAGTTATCAGTCAATCCTTTGTTATATTGGGGAGCTCGTTTTGAGCATATCACAAGCTTGTCAACTCCAAATGGAAGCACGCAACGTGATGAATCAATGGAGTCATTTGCAAAGTATTTCCCAGACTTCTCTACTACAAAACAAAACATTGTTGTGGGTGATAATAGTGGAACGCCTGATACAAGTGCAAATGGTGTCCTAGATGTAGATGTGTTCAATAGAAATTTGTTTACGCTAGAAAACATTCAAGTTGTTACTGCATCAACTCAACTCGCAGATCCTGCTCAATGGGCATCAGCTGTTTATGTAAGAGATGGAAATATCTCTACAAATAGTACTACTAAAACTCGAAGAGTTGCTGCAGGCGATTTTATCCAAGCAAATAGGCGCTTTTTGAAGTACACATTCTTCATGCAAGGTGGATTTGATGGTGTCAATATCTTTGACAAGAATGAGTCTGAAATCAATAATACGGCCGTTGTTGCTGACATGTATGACACAAATCGAGGTCTAAACAATGGACCTTCAGTGAAGTCATACAATAAAGCACTTGATATCATGAAGAATGTCGTTAACGTTGACGTTCAATTATTGGCAATCCCAGGAATTAGACACCCAATTGTTACTGACTATGCCGTCGGTGCGGTAGAAGATCGATTTGATGCTCTTTATTTAATGGATATCGAACAAATTGATAATAATAATACGAACGTAGTTAATGACAACCAACTTCCATCAGTTACATTGACTGTTAATACATTGAAAAACCGTTCATTAGATTCAAGTTTTGCTGCTGCATATTTCCCAGACGTTATAATTCCAGATCCAACAACAAAGACGAATGTTGTAGTTCCTCCTTCTGTTGCTGTTCTAGGCGCTCTTGCTTTGAATGACTCTGTTGGTCATCCATGGTTTGCTCCTGCAGGATTCTCGCGTGGTGCATTACAAACAACACTTGAAGCAAGGGTTCAGTTGTCTAAGACAAATATGGACAACATGTACGATGTTAACATTAACCCACTCGTTGCTTTCCCAGGAAATGCAACATCTGGAACGCAACCTAAAGGTGGCGTTGTTGTGTGGGGTCAGAAAACGCTTCAAGCCGCTGCAAGTGCCCTTGATAGGGTTAACGTTCGTAGATTGCTAATTGATATTCGTCGTCAAGTTAGAGATATCTCCTATACAATAATCTTCGAGCCGAACCGTGAAACAACTTTGGCCAAGTTCTCAGCAGCAATCACACCAAGATTGCAAAGAATCCAGGATCTTGCTGGTCTAGAGAAGTTCAAGATTGTTATTGATTCTTCTACAACAACCCAACAAGACGTTGAAAATAACACGATTCGAGGAAAGATCTTCTTGGTTCCAACAAAGAGTATTGAGTATGTTTCTTTGGACTTCGTTGTGACGAATAACATTGCACAGTGAGAAAATTGATCAGTGAAAATATCTAAAAAACAATTATCTGTGTTTGTCAATGAAGCGCTCGATGCTATTGATCGTACGTCTCTTGAAACTGATTTAAATAAATCTGATTCAGAACGTGATATGGCAATGTCGATTTATTCTGACGTATATAAAGAAAAATATGGAATGCGTCCTCGTGGAAAAGATTGGAGTGGTTATACGACAGAGGAAATTGAAGAAGCTATTGAAGAGTTATATGAAACTCCAAGTGAATTGTATTCATCTCCCGATGAAGCTAGTTGGGATAATCCTGAACCTATAAAAGAACCAGAATTCAAGATGGCAGGAGAAGTTGATCCAGGAGACGTTGACAGATATGAAGATATGCCTATGTCTTCATCATTTCATGGTCGAGTACGTAGACCAGGTAGAATATCAGCGCCAAGCACAAGATCAAAATATTCATTAAAAAAAGAATCTATGGACTCTCCTCGTCTTTCTGAACTTGGTGAAGGTGCAGCTTTTGCAATAATCTCACAAATCATTGATGATCTTAGTGAAGATGGTAATATTGTAAATAATGCTTTTGAAATGTGGATGGGATCCGAGAATCAAGATGAAATATCTTTACCTGCCCGTGAAGAAGATCTTGATGCAATTGCACAAAGTTTAGTTGACGATGTGTTAAAAGACGACGATCTTCATGAAGCACTTTTTATGGCACTTAAAAATATGTTGTCATCAGCAATGAAACCAGTTTGAGATTATAATATGAAACTTACAAAACAACAACTTAGACAATTGATTAATGAAACATTTGAAGATGATTCTCGTAAAAAATCTCATGATTCACATGCAAATATTGCTTCAATGATTGACAAATCGTTCTTTTATTTGAAACGAGCAAGAGAAACTTATCAAAATGGTCAATTGATAGGAGAAGTGTATGATGATCTTGACATAAGCCAATCATGGATTAAAAAAGTCATGAAAGAGCTCATGGGCTAATAGTATGAAAATTACTGAAGCACAACTTAGAAACGCAATCAGACAAATCATTAAAGAAGAGTCAGGACCTGCTATTTTAAAGCAAGCGTCAACAGCAGTAATCCAGGCAATTAATGATGAGAATTCTATAGCCTTTTGGGGTGCTATAAATGCAGCCCTCGAAGGAATTGTAGCATCAACAGAACATGCTCCTGGTAATGTTCCACAGCGTGCTCAAGACTTTAAACAACAGGCACATCAATTGTTATCAACTGTTGGTGGAATAATTGCAGCAAGCAAAGCCGCTGTTCAAAAAAATAAAGAACAACCAGAAAGAGATGCAGCAAAGAAAATTGGAAACTTTAGTGGAAAAGCTGTTGCTTAAGAAGTCTCAAATACAAGATTCTTGCAACCCCATATTTTGATAACGTCTGCTTCTTCAGCAACTTGAGCCTCTGTCATGTTTCTTGATTTGTCTGCTTTGAATTTAAAGCGATTAAATCGATCGTGACAGTCTGTCCACCAAAAACGTGGAGGCGTTTCACTGATTTTTGACCAACCACAAGAAGACCAACTATTCCCAGATCCATGTCTGGTGTCAACATATGTTAAGATTTTTTCAAATCCAAATGTTTTTACTTGTTTTTGTACATGATTAGTTAATTTACTTAACCACCCATTAACATTAGTGTTTAATTTGCAACATGCTCTTGCAACTTCAATAGATTTTTGTGCGTGTTTTTTATGAAAAGGTGTTCGTAAAGAAACCATTGCAACGATTTTTTCATTGTAGATTAATGCATATGCATATTTTGCGTTAGTATCACCATCAACGTGATTCTCGTTAAAAAATTTCTGTCGTTCGTCTTTTGACACTAGTTTGATCGTACAAGATCTAGCATTAATCTTATTGGACGTGAGTTTTAATTTGTGTATCACCATACTTTTTATGATGTCACATTTTTCACGCCATTCATCTTCAAATACATGTATTAGCGTTATGTTTTGATCTCTACATAATGAGCTCTTGTTGTCATGATAGATTGCTGATTTGTGTAATACACTATGCCAATACAATCCATTGTATTCAATTGCAACATTAAGTGATGGAACATAGATATCCAATTCTAGACCGCCTATGATTCCACGTTTATTTGTATCAACATTGCTAACAAGTGTTTTTAACCAATCTGATATTTGATTTTGTGCAACGCTGCCAGTGCTATCACAAGTGAGACATTTTCCATATTGGAGTCGTCGTAACGTACTACTAAATTTTGATCCACATCTAATACAAACAACGGATATATTTGGCGTATTATCATTAATATAAGAATCTAAATTGTCGTCTAACACCGTGAGCGTGCCGTGTTTTTCAATACGTTCTTTGATCTCGTTTGCTTTAAGTTTTTTTAGATCATCCAAGTGATTTCTAAGATTTGTATTTTTATGTGACAACGCAACTTTTATTGCCATTTTTGCAATACGTTCATCAGTTTCTTTACTAAGACCTTTCGCCCAAGGTACTAAGTCGCCAGACACAAATCTTTGAGCAAATTTTTCTGCGTTCTTTTTTATTCTTTCATCTGTCTCTTTTGTCAAACCTTTTGACCAAATTGATAACCTTCCTTCGTCAAATGCTTTTTGTCTTCCTTCTGAAATTGAAATTGAATTCTTTTTTATTCTTTCATCTGTCTCTTTTGTCAAACCTTTTGACCAACCAACTCTTCCTGTTAGTCTTATTTTTCGTTTTTCAGACATTAACTTAAGACGTTCTTCACCAAGTACTACAGTAAGATTTTTATGAGTATGAAAATTAATCGTATTTTTATAACCTTCCCACCACCCAGTCCAAGATGTTATGTTTCCACAACCACAAGCACATAATTTTGGACCATTGTTTATGTCATTCCATAACTGTTGTGTTGTTGTGTTATGCACATCATTTAAGTGTTTTTCAAAGTGTGTCATCTTTTTTGATTCAAAGTCACATTTTGGACACTGTGCAATTTTTGTTGTTCTTCTTTGTTTATAAGAACATTCACGACAAGGTTTATTTTTTTCTAAAGCTGAACGAGCATCGACGGAATTTTTATGTACTACGACTTTGTTACAAAATGAACAAATTCTTTGGTTATCATCGATATTCATCTAATCTAGGTATTCCATTACGTGACCTAAGTAATGATAAATTTTTCATTAACGAATATTTAGTAATCGACTGCCTAAAAACAAAGGAAAATTAAAATGGCTGAAACACTCGACGTAACATCAATGATCCCCAACAAATTTGAACCTAAACGCAAAAGCCGTTTCGTATTAATGATTGAAGGCATTGATGCCTATATCGTAAAGACGTCCGCGAGGCCGACTATTGTGACAGAGGAAGTCGAAGTACCATTCATTAATTCACGAAGGTATCTTGCTGGTAAGACAACATTTAATACTATTCAAGTTACACTTCATGATCCTATTGCCCCATCTGGTGCTCAACAGATCATGGAATGGGTAAGATTACACTATGAATCTGTTTCAGGTAGATCAGGTTATGCTGACTTCTACAAGAGAGATATTCAACTTAAACTTCTTGATCCTATTGGCACAGTGATTGAACTTTGGGATATCAAAGGTGCCTTTATCACAGAGGCAAATTTTGGTGAATTAACGTATGAAGATGCAGCACCTGCTGAGCTTTCATTGACGCTTAGATTTGATAATGCGGTGCTTCAGTACTGAAATATCACAAGTTATTGTTTCGAAAGGCCCAAAAAGGGCCTTTCGTCATTTGTATGCTATTTTCTATACATAGCATTATCAAACTGTATAGTTAAAACCCAAACTGTGATTACACAACTCAAAATCTAACGTCACTGTCAATTCACTTTCGAAGCACTCACAAAAGCACGTCTAAACAATTGTACGTGTTGTTGTTCAACGAAGGTGTCGAACCTTCTTGTGCGTGTGGTTGTGGATCACAAGTAAAGTTTCACGGTATCAAAGTCGGCTTTTCTAAGTTCAAGTGGGGGCATCAATCAAAAGTAAAAAATAACTGGGGGAACAACGTAACTGCACAAAAGAAAAGCCAAGATGTTCGTAGAGAAATGCACAAACGAAGAGAGGTCAAAATTTGGAATAAGTGACAAACAAAAGAAACCAATAAAAATATCGCATCATATTCACAACAAATATCAGATAGTTTTACACAAGAAAAACGTGAACGTTAGTTCACTGATGACATATGTTGACTCTCGTGTTGGTATAGGTGATGGTTATCTACGTGCTGGATGGAAGTTCGAAAAAACGACTAGTGCACCTAGATTTTGGTGGACTGATTTTCATCACAGATATGATCGTTTCAAATATAAGGCAGACAAATCTAGATGTATGACACAACAACAAATTGCTGATGAAGCAGGTGTTGTTCCAATATATGGTTGCACAAATTCAATCATGAAAATCGACTTGTGATCAATCTCAGTTACTGAACAATAGTGTATCTATAAACATGTTTAATAACCTACGTAGCTCCCCTCGGTCCGCCCTCGAAAAAATTATTAGGTACTTCCATAGAATGAATAGCCCTTTGTATCTTGGATATATCTCGATTGAAATTGGACATAGTATTGAAGAAACACAAGAAATGATTGATGATCTTGTTGTATCAGGAGTCATACGAGCGTTATCAATTGACGAAAAAAGACAAAAAAATATTGCCGAGGATGCAAACATTTATTCATTGGTTTCAATTGCACAACTAAGTAAAGCAAATCCTGTTGACTAGTTGTGAATACTTACATCTATGCGATTAACAGAAACACAGCTACGTCAAATTATTAGTGAAGAAGTGAAACGACACGACGACTCCGACATCGACGTTGCTTTGGAGAAGCTCGGTTGTACAACGACTCTTGACGAGTTTAGACATGTCTTTAAATCTGTCACTAAACTTCTAGTTAATTTCGAAGAAGCAGAGGCAACGATTGGCGGGAGTACAGCCTTGAGTCGTATTATGAATCAGCTTTATATCATTCATAAAGAAGGACTCACGTTTGAAAAATCTCTCAAGTCACTTCCTGCTCTCGTTGATGAATAC
>Ga0315273_10002451_pt1 | contig 21911 bp, 21 predicted proteins | sample YL17G02_0_MG_FD_205753 | JGI IMG/M metagenome (GOLD analysis project Ga0315273, IMG submission 205753) | Sediment microbial communities from Yellowstone Lake, YNP, Wyoming, USA - YL17G02_0 | ecosystem: Environmental > Aquatic > Freshwater > Lake > Sediment | place: USA: Wyoming | collected... | reverse complement strand
TATTCTCCTCAAGCTGTTGCCCAAAGTATGACCGTACCCGGGATATAGGCCATCTATTTCAAATACTCCCTTATTGCCTTCTTCCAAAACAACGCGAGGCTTGGAAGGCATAATTATTTTATATTCAGGCATAATTTTTTATAAAAAGTTAGCTTTTAAAATTTAATAATAAATAAATTAACGACTGTAAAACTCCAGCACAGCGTTAAGGTCAAGAAAAGTTTCGATATTTTTTGGTTTAGCTAAAATTTTTCCTTCCATATTGCCCAAATCAAACGAAACCCAGGCTGGACTATTGTAATCTTTCAATCTATCTGTTAGATTTTCAAAAATTTTCTTGCCCTTACTTCCCTCACGAATTTTTATAACATCTCCCGGCTTTAATTCATATGATGGAATAGTGATTCTATGATTATTGACAATAAAATGTCCATGAGAAACCATTTGTCTGGTAGCGCGCCTGCTAACTCCCAGACCCATTCTATAAATCACATTATCCAGGCGCAATTCCAGACTCTCATAAAGTTTTTCAGCTGTGCCAGCGCCTTTAATATGAGAAACCTTCTGAACATAATTAGAAAGTTGACGTTCGGATATGCCATATGAAAAACGTATCTTTTGCTTTTCTAGGAGTTGCGCCCCATACTCTGTCGGAGCCTTTGGACGACGTCCGGAAGGTAAAGATCCTTTCGCGGATGAAGTAAATTTAGCGGTTTGACATTTATCATAAACCCCTGGACCCAGTCTTCTGCAAATTTTGAATTTTGGTTTAGATATCATTTTTTAGGCTTTAGCTCTTAGGCTTTAGGCTTTAGCTTTTGCTAGATGCCTAGAGCCTAATTTACTATTAATTATACTCGTCTTGGTTTCTTGGCTTTAGGCCCATTATGAGGCACTGGTGTCGCATCCAATATAGAAGTGATCTCAATACCGTGGGCCATAAAAGCTCTAATGGCTGGTTCACGTCCAGATCCAACTCCCAAAACAACCACATCGGCGTCTTTTACCCCAAGGACGGCTGCTTTGCTGCCAATTACATCGCCTACCTTGGAAGCCGCAAACGGAGTTCCCTTTTTCGCCCCCTTAAAACCTAAACTTCCCGCGCTTGACCAAAATAATGTATTACCCAATTTGTCCGCCAGAAGCACTTTCGTATTATTAAAAGTGGCCTCAACGTGTAAAACACCGGAAGTCACTTTCTTTTTCGATGTTTTTGACGGAGTTTTTTTTACCTGCCCAACCGAATCGTCCGGGCGGGCTTTTACATCTCTCCCAACCTCTTCCTTATTTATTTCTGCTGTGATTTTTGTCTTTCCCATTTTAATTAAGTTTTACTTTCCTTCCTCTTGCCTGACGCCATTGTCTTGCGGACATTGCCCCGGATGGTTCGGGAATTTGTTTTGGTGCGTTGTCCCCGAACTGGCAATCTTTTCATATGACGGATACCTCGGTAACTTTTTATATCTTTCAATCTTTTAATATTTGCCGCTATTTCTCTTTTTAAATTTCCTTCAATTAAAACTTTTTCCACCACGAGACGAATTTTATTTTCTTCATCCAAAGTCAGGTCTTTAGTTTTCTTCCCGTGATCAATGCCGACTTGATCCAAAATTTTGCGAGCGGACGAAACACCAACACCGAAAAGGCAAGTCAAACCGAACTCGAGTCTTTTTTCATTTGGCACCGTGATTCCAAGAATTCTCATAAATTATTGTTTTTGTTTATGTTTTGGGTTAGAACAAATTATTCTTAAATGCCTAGCTCGTCTGACTATTTTGCAATTATCACAAATTTTTCTTACTGATGATTTTATTTTCATGGTTCGATTTTACTCACCATGACCCTAAGTTTATTGAAGGGTCATAAAAACTTTCAAAAATATTTCTCACGACAGCAAAACAAAAACAAGGAAAAGACCCTTATTTTTCAATGCTATAACTTTTTAAAAACTGTACTTATTATAATACACCATTATTAAAAAAATAACAACCCTGTCACAACCTTTTTACTATCCTGCCCTTTCCACCATAAGAATCAAGCACAACTTCCACTGAGTCCCCGATTAAAACTTTAATTCTATGCATCCGCATTTTCCCCCCAAGGTAGGCGAGAATTTCTTTCTCATCCCCTCCATTGTTTTCCCCGCCCGCATCGCTATGCGAAGCATTGCGGGCAGGTATTTTGACTCTAAACAAAGTACTAGGCAGAGCTTCAGTGACAACTCCTCTGGCCATTAATATTTTTTCATTTTTTAGGTCGGTCATGTATAGATCATAACTATAGTAAAATTGAGGAATTATGTCAAATGCGCGTTAGGTAGAAAAATTGAAATTACTTCGGATAATTCACTATTACTTTTATATCTTTGGCTTGGTCAGGGATAGACATTTCCCAGATAGGATTGAGTGTTAAGGTGGCGGAATTAATGTTGGGATACTGTGAGAGTATTTGATTAAAATCATTTTTTGATTTACCCAATAAGTCGGCAGTAAATTTATTTACATCAGTCTTCCAGACAATTTTATCAGCACCCGATAAATTAAAATTAATATTTTTCACATCTCCCAGGGAAATATTATCTTTATTGGTGAGCGTGAAGATTAAATTTCTGATATTAGGTATATAAACATCGCTCTCGTCATATTTTTCGATATTATCCTCGGTAATTTTTTTCGTCAGTTTTTGTTCGTTAAAGAGAAAGCCATGCAAAGTGCCGTTGAGTGTTAGCGTTACACTATTATCCTTATTGTAGGTTGATGAAATATTCGAATCATCCGTGTTGATAAAAATTGCATCCTTAAATAAAACAAACCCGCTCGGAATTTGATCGGTCGCTTTTTTAAAGAGTTTCGTTTGGAGAGTAGTTTTTAAGTCGAGGGCGGCGGTTGTTTTCTCGGCATCCGAAATAGCGGGAGCCTTACCTATAAATCCGCCGGTAATTGTTCCTTTGGACCTCCCATAAAATTTGGAGTATTTAGGATTTCCCTTAAAACCAAAAATTTTAAAATCGAGTGGGACGCTGTTATATTCTTGCCCGGCTTCCGCCCCATAGATTTTTACTTCAATCGACCCCGGAATGCCATTTTTATTCATTCCGGGCACAATTGTTTTGGTCTGTGTTTTATAAATTTTTCCATTTGAACCTTCCAATCTCGTGTCTGTGTTGAGTATTTGAGAAGAAGAACTGAAAGCATTATAAATTACAATGGTGCCGGTGGCTTTTTCCGAAACATCCTTTTCTCCATTGGCTTGTATGTTTTTATTTTCTTCACCGGAAATGACCATCAGGTCAAAAGACAAACCGTTAGTACCCGAGTCTTTATTGGCAGATAAATTTTCATTTAAAACTATATCTCTAGTTTTCGGATCTATTCTGACTTCCGCCTTTGAAAACAAAAAAGAAAGGGCAAAAAGACAAAACGCCACGGAAATAAATGCCACCAGCCAAAGCATATATCGGGACCTGCTTTTAGCATAATTCGTCTTAATCTCCCCTATTTTTCGTATTTCTTTTGCCTTAGCTTCTTTACTGATATGCTTAGTCTTCTTCACCATGTCTTCTAGTAAATATTTGGACATAATTATATTTTAGTCAAAAAACGATTAATGTAAATAGAATCAATAATAAGAAATGACTCACGAATTACATTTTCTTTAAAGACCGCGATACCGTGAAGCAACTCCGTGCTTAAAAAAATAACTTTAAACTTTGATTCTGTTAAGGTATATTGATTGAATTGTTCGGTCTTAATTGTTTCTGAAAAAAAATCCGCTAAATCTTTATCTATAGCTATATAAATAGTCGCCGGAATAGAAATATCATTAGAAAGATTGGCCAAGGATTCTTGAAACTTCTTCAGCCACTCCGTTTTCAGTCGGTCTATAATCGGGGCAAGTTTTTTAGCCAGCGTTTTTTCTATATGCTCGTCTTTGAAAAGAGAAATTAGGGAATTGGCTTCATTAAGAGTGTAACCTAAATTAGAGGCAACTCCGCGTGCCAAAAAATTACGACCTAAAGGAAAAGAAATTGAATCACGCAATATATTTTTCTTTATCATAGAAATATCCGTCACTTCTCCGCCAATATCAACTAAAAGAAAATTTTCCTGTTGTATATACATATCGCGCACGATGGTAAAAGATGCCATTACGAAAGAAGAAAATTGTATTTGCTTAAGATAAAAATGTTTGGTTATTGTTTCTTCTATATTTTTTAATACTCGTTCTTCACTTATGGAAACAAAAATGACCATTTCCAATTCTTTGGCCTTTTGATTTAACGGTTTGGGTGTTTCATAACCGTTCAAGATCGTTTTAATATTTTTGAGTTCAATTGTACGAATTGAATTATTAACATTCGTATATTTTGTCAAATGCTCTTCTTTAAAAAGATTTATTTCTTTTTGGACTAAGCTGTCAGCCAACTTTGCGGTAAATACAAAAGGTGTATTTTTTTTAAGATTGATTATTCGCGTTTGAGAGGCATACCAAGGTGAAGAAAGAACACAAAAAATCCGCTCCGGCGCGCCGAGGCCAGCCCTATAGATTTTATTAACAACAATTTCTAATGATCGTATCGTTAAAAATAAAAGTCGATCAATACCGATCTTATCTTCAATAATTATCGGCTCTTGGATAGAAAAAATTATTTTCGGAATTCCGGAGCTTTGCGCCCTAAAAAGCGCTCCTCCCACCGAAGAAGATCCAATATTAAAAACTAACACCAACTCATCTTTCTTTTTGGACCCAGAAAAAATACCCATAATATAATTGTATCAATAAACGAGGAACATAAGCAAATTTATTTGCTTAATGTCCGAGTGCCATTGATATATGGTAATCCATCTAACACAAGCACGGCTTTGATGCGTCTGACTCCTTGCGCTACTGCTTCTTCTTTTAAAATCCTAAAATTGCCAAGTTCTCCGGTATTTAAAACATGCGGACCACCGCAGAATTCCCTGCTAAAATATCCTGTCTTTTCATCTCCTATGGAATAAACCCTTACGATATCGCCGTATTTTTCATTAAAAGAATGCAGAGCTATTTTTTCCGCTTCAGTTTTGGATATTTCCGCAAAACTTACAGGTAGTTTTTCGTTAATTTTATCATTTACAATTTTTTCAACTTTTTTCTTTTCCTCTTCGGTCATTTTTTGTGGGTGAGTAAAATCAAAACGCAATCGTTCAGCGGTAATATTGCTCCCTTTTTGCATTACATGAGAACCCAGCACTTGACGAAGCGCGGCATTCAATAAATGAGTTGCAGTATGCAATTTTTTAGTTTCCTCTCCTGTATCTGCCAGCCCGCCCTTGAACATTCCGGTGGAGGAGGTCTGAGAGAGCTTCTGGTGTGTTTGCATCTCTTCCTTGAAAGCAACCTCGTCCACCCGAAGCCCCCTTTCGCGTGCGAGTTCTAAAGTTAATTCAAACGGAAAACCATAAGTAGTAAAAAGCAAAAATGCGTCTACGCCAGAAATTTCGTCTACTGCGCTTGCCGCTTTTTCAAATTCTCTCATGCCCTTTATTAATGTTTCTCTGAACTTGCTTTCTTCTTTTTCTATTTCTCCTTTGTCATCAAGAATATAAATGCTCTCGTAAATTTTTTTTATTTTATCAATTTCCTGATCCAAGGGATGTTTGGAAAACCTAACGGCGCGCCTGATTAGTCTTCTAAGGACATATCCGCCGCCGGTATTTGATGGCCTTACGCCATCTAAAATCATAAAAAGAGAAGTTTTCACATGGTCGGCAACAATGCGTTCTTCTTTTGTTTTTTCATTATTAAAAAGGTCAGTTTCATATATATTATTTTTCTTTTGCACCTGAACTAAAAGTCTTTCCAATCCCATCCCCGTATCAATACCTCTGACTTCAAGTGGTTTATATTTTCCATCTCTGGTTTTATAAAATTCATTAAAAACAATGTTCCATATTTCAACACCATTTATATATATTTCCGTCGTCGGGCCGCAGGGACCTTCATCTCCTGTGGGACCCCAGAAATTATCGGCACGATTATGATTTTTAACAGTAAGTGAAGGATCTATTTTCTGCCAGATTTCTCGAGATTCATTGTCGGCTGGAATTTCTTTATCTCCCTCAAAAACAGAAATATAATCTATCATAAGCCCAAGCTCTTTGACTATAAAATCATATGCATATTCTATAGCTTCTTTTTTCCAGTATCCCCCAAAAGAGAAATTTCCAAGCATTTCAAAAAATGTCAAGTGTGTAGCATCACCAACTTCTTCTATGTCGCCAGTACGTATACATTTTTGCACTGTGACAATATTTCTATTACCAAAATCTTTATCGGCACTTTCGGGATTAGTATAATATTGTTTAAACTGTTGCATTCCGGCAGTCGTAAACAGCACCGAGGGATCGTTTTCGGGAATTAATGAAGATGAGGGAATTATTTTATGTCCTCGATTTTCAAAAAATTTTAGAAACCTTGACCTGACTTCATCTGATTGCATATTTTCATTAGCTAACTTTTCGACTGATCAATATCATCAGAAATTTTTCTAATAGATTTTTCAAATATATTTACTAAAATCAATATTAAAAGCACTAATAGGGTAACAATTATAGCTAAACTATAAAATCCGAATCCTGCAGCCATACCAATACCGGCTGTAACCCAAAGCCCGCCAGCTGTAGTAAGACCTCTAAGGCGTGAACCATAAAGCATTATGGAACCGGCACCTAAAAATCCTATACCGATAACTATTTGGGAGGGAATCATGGTTGGATTAAGACCTGGAAGATCTATATATTTTTGCACTAAGGCTTCTGAGATTAACACAAACACTGCTGAACCAAGAGAGACAAGGGCATGTGTTTTCATACCGGCGTCTTTGTGTACTAGAAGTCTTTCTACCCCCACCATTAATCCAAGACCAACAGCTAAAGTTAACCTTAAAATTATTTCACTATTTTGCGTTAAAAATTGTTCCATGGATTAATTGTATCAATAAGTGAGGAGCAAAAGCAAATTTATTTGCTTATTGTCCGAGCGCTATTGATATATGGTACTCCATCTACAACAACCCCTCCGCCTAGGCAAATATTACCATCATAAACAACGCAAGACTGGCCAGAAGCTACTAAAACCGACTTTTTGAAAATTATTTGTGCAACATCGGATGTTGCACACTTTATTTTGCAAGGTAAAAGTTCGCCGTGATAACGGATTTGAGCAGTGTAAGTTTTATTCGGTTTTGGGGCTCCGGAAATCCAATTTGTACTTTCTATATTATTTATAGAGAAATTCAAAAGATTTTTAGCGTCGTGGGTCCCCTTTCTTCTGTCTCTGAGGGCGAAGGCGCCAAAATCTTTTAAATTTCTCTCTTGCGAAACTATCAAAATATTTTTTTTCACATTTTTGCCCACTATGTAATATGGGCCATCATTCGGACTTTTTGGGGTAATCGTAAAACCATGTCGTTCTCCTAAAGTATAAAAAACTGCTCCATTGTGATACCCGACTTCTTTCCCATTTTCATTTATGACCTTGCCTATTCTTTCTTTTACATAATGTTTCAGAAATTCTTTCAAGTTTACCGCACCCAAAAAACATATGCCTTGGCTGTCTTTTTTTTCGGCCACCGGCAGATTAAATTCCTTTGCTAATTTTCGGACTTCTGTCTTTTTTAAATCGCCTACTGGAAACAAAATTTTCTTTAATTGTTCCTGCTGGAGTGTCCACAAAAAATAACTCTGATCTTTTGCTGGATCAATCCCTTTTAATAAACAAAAATTTGAAAAATTTGAGCGTCGTGGGTTCCCTGTCCTGTTATCCCCGAGGGCGAAGGCGCCAGAATTTTTTAAGTTTTTGTTTCTTGCATAATGCCCCGTCGCCACAAAATCGGCCCCCATTGAAAAAGCTTTTTTGAGAAATGCACCGAATTTTACCTCTTTATTGCACATTACATCCGGGTTCGGCGTCCTGCCCATTTTGTATTCTTTAATCATATAATCCGCAACTTCTTTTTTATAGACATCTTCAAGATCAAAAGTGAGAAACGGGATGCCTAGGTGTGCCGCCACGCGCATGGCATCGTGACGCTCTTCTTCCTCATTGCAAATTAAAAAATCCGGATGCCAGGTCTTCATAAAAACTCCGACAACTTCATAACCGCGCTTTAAAAGCAAAGCTGCAGATACAGCGCTATCCACTCCGCCGGAAATTCCCACAAAAACTATTTCCTTTTTCATAAACTAAACTTACAATTCCATTAGCTTTTTGTAAAGCTCAAAAGTCGCGCGTGCGTCCGAAAGAGCGGTATGAGCACGTTCATTTTTTATGCCAAAACGCACGCACATTTCACGCAAAGAAAAATGTTTGAAATCTTTATCATTGTGAAGCTTGGCCCAAGCGATAGATATGGTATCTAATTTATGGTAATGCAGGGTGTTTATTATTTGTATTTTATTGAAAGCGTATTCTAAAAATCCGAAATCAAAAGCAACATTGTGCCCAACCATAATGCAGTCTTTCACTTTTTCTGAAAGAATTTTCATCGCTTTTTCTAAACTGCAAGCAGATTTCCAGAGGGCAGGATTATAATGATTTACCTTCAGAGCCACAGGGTCGGCGTCTTCAATATGTTTCGGTTTTATTTTTAATTCAAACTCTTCAATCACTTTCAAGGCGGGCGTCGTTAACACGTAACCAATTTCAATAATCTCGTGCTGAAGCAAATTAAGACCAGTGGTTTCTATGTCGATGAAAGCAAGATTGTGTTTTCTCATTTTTTTATTGTCTGACTGCAAATATTTTAACTTATCCATGCATTTATTTTAAGTATATGGATTTATTTTTCGTATGCTCTGAAAAATTTTTTGCGTAATGGATGTTGCCATTTTTATCATGCAGGTAATAAAAATAAGGCGAACTTTGGGGATGAATGGCCACTTTGATGGCCTCCAGGCCGGGATTCCCAATTGGGCTCTTGGGCAATCCTTTTACTTTATAGGTCTCCGGCGCGGAATCTGCTTGAAGTGGCATACCAATGGAAATTCTTTTCCATAAAATTCCAGAAATAACTCCTCTGTCAATTTCTCCTTTTGCCTCTCTTTCAATGATTGAAGCCATTATTATAATGTCTTTCCCGGTCTGGCCGGAGGAAATAATTTCTGAAAGAAGGGGGTTGATTTTTTTCTCGAAGTTGTCGCTCATGGATTTTATTACATCAATTTCATCGGCATTATTTAAGAAAAAATAAGTATCTGGAAAAAGATACCCTTCCTTGTCTCTGGCTCCCAGTAAAAATTCAGTTTTATTGAAATTCGCCAGTTCCAGCGTAGCAATATCCCCGATTTGATTCACATCAAAACCTTCTGGAATCGTTACCACCACCGGTGCCATATGATGTTTACCTCCAGCTATGCGTCTAGCTATTTCAAAAACCGGTAATTTATTTTCAAATAAATAGTCGGCAGATATTATGTGTTTTTCTCCGCCCCAAATTATCACCAAGATTTCAAATGCCAGTCTGGAGCGTATGATGTGTTGCTTTTTTAAGACAGAGGAAACACTATGCAAACTCATTCCTGGTTCTATTTTCACTACGGTTCCAAGCGGAAAATTCCCTGGCGCGCTGAAGAATAAAAAACAAAAAAGCGATAGAAAAACGATTAAACCAACTGCATAAAAAACAATTTTCTTGATTTTTCTGATGTTGAACACTGGATATCCAACATCCTGTCCAAAATCGTCTGGTAAAAAAGAATTTTCCATAAATTATGTCGGCAAGTTTGAAGGCGGAGAAGCTTCTTTTGACTCAATGCGCTCAAGAGTAGGAACTTTCAAAATCTGGCCCGGGAAGTGCCACATCGTCGCCAGCTCTTCAACATTTAGAACAAAATTTATGTGATGAAAATATGCTTTAAATAAGCCATCAACAGTAAAAAATCCAGGAAAAGGCCAATGCCAAAGATGCTGGGAAAAAATATGATGCCTTAAGGGAAGATGGAAAAACGCTCGCTCGCGAAATTCATGAAGCATTCTATTGGCCAAAAGCATGATAGTTTCCGGAGAAGCGGTGAGAACCCCACTATAAGCGTCTCCTTGAGTTGAATTAAAACGCGAAAGCTCATTGCAGTCAGGTTTCGCATATTGGCGGAAAACAAGACGAAGATTTCTTCTACTGCTCATACTGAATACTTCCTTTTTAGCGGTATACATAACTCGCACGCCGGTATCAAAACCGATTTTGGAAGTCTTAGCAGACATTGCAGTAACAGTATTTTTCAAGAAATCCGGCTGACGCACTTCTAGAGAATAAGTCCCCGGTTTCATCGGTCTTTCGTGCCAACGGGTATAAGGTTTTAACAGCTTTTCTATTCGCAATCTAGATTCCCTAACCCAATCGTGCTTGCCAAACCAAGTTCCTTTGGTATGATATGTTTTCTTGGAGGGTGTAATAATAATCTGCATCCACATTTGTTCCCCCTTTTGGAGTGAGCCGAAAAGCTCCACTACCGGAGAAATCGGGTCAACTTTATATTCTTCTTTCGGGTCTTTGTCTAGTCCGTAATCAATATAAGTTCTGAGCGGAAATGCTTCGGGCTTGAGCAACTTAAATTCGCATCCCCAACCGTTCCAGGCACTCTGGGGAGTTATTTCATCAACCCCCAAAGTGTAGTCCTCTACGGCCTTCACTTGCGCCTGAGGGTATTGCGCATACATTTGCGTCTCAATCAAACCCCTGACGCGCGTCGGCGTCCGGATGTAAAAATGCACCTGTCCGTCAATCGATGCAATCTCCAGAGAAAACCAAAACCAGACGGCTCCCTGCCAATACTCTTCTTTGCCTCCCTTATAGCTAAAATGATAAAGAGCGTTGGTTATAAAAAGTTCCATCGCTTTCGGAGACCGCAAGACATCGCGCGGAGGAACTATTTCAAGCAAAACAAAGTCAATCCCGGAAATAAAATCCTGCTGGATATAATGAAGCCAAAACTTCCAAGCTATCCAACCCAAAAGTATTGTCCCGGCCAAAGCCAAAACCCCTATTTGTAGATTATATTTCCAAATAAGATAGCCCAGAAGTATAATCACCAGCACAGGCAAAATTTCTTTTATTGTTTTAATAAAATCATCCATCATGCTGTATTTTAATACAAAAATCAAAAAAGGGAAAGCCTGCCTGCGCAGTCAGGCAAATGAGATATTAGACTATAGTATAAAGTCCGCTTTTATTCTTCTTAAAATATTTCGGATTAGCGAGGTTAACCAAAATGGTATTCTTTTTAAAATACCTTTCTTTCATCACTCTTTTAACAACCTCATCTTTAGATAATGGCCCTTCTTTCTTCAAAATATCTTGGATAACTTCACGGGCGATACCTGCTTTATAGCCCCATTCGGCGAGAGCATACATGCCTCGGCCGACCAGAACGAATCGAGGATCTTTGATGAGTTCGTTATGGCAAGTGGCATAGTGTGTTTTTTTACCGAAAGTTTTTGAAATCGCATCGGTCACTTCTTTAAAATGCATCGGCGAGCCATGGCGTCTCATCACCAAAAAAGCATAATCCTTGACCCCGCGAGTGCGAATATTGGGCGAAGAGGCCTTACCCCATTCACCTAATGGATTTTTCGCAATAGTTTTGGACATCGAGAGCCATCGGCGAGCTATTTCTTCATCTCTGTATTGCTCGGAAATATCTTTCATTTGGTCAAAAAACTTTTTAATCATTTCTGTTTCCGGGATAAGGTCTTCGTCTTTCAGGGTCGCGTAAAGTTTTTTTAGAGAATCGTGGACCTTGTCAGTCATCGCATCATCCACGCTCCAACGAGCATGAAAATGCTCATCTTCACGATGTTTTTTAAAAGCATCACCTAACATTAAGAAAAAATTAATATGATTCTGCGTAGCTTGATCCTTGGAAATGTAAGGTAAGAGTTCGTGTTCCGCGACGATTGACCCAAGCTTGTGCATTAATTGTTTGAGCTCGTCAAAAACCATTTGTTCACTTTTATAAGCTTCGGACTTTTTAATGAGAGCCAGAGCTGCTTCCTCAACTTGACGCACGCGCTCTCTGGTAATGTTATATTTCTTGCCAATTTCCTCAAGAGTTTTTCTCCGGCCGTCAGCCGTCAAGCCAAAACGGTTCATAATCACGTCCGATGCGCGATTTTGCAGGTGGGAAGTTATTTTTTTAGTGACTTTTTTTGGCTTGAAAGATATGGTTGACATTTTTATATTCTTATATTATTAATTTTTTACTTTATTTTTTTTCTCTTTATTTTCTCTTGGCTTTAACTCGGCTAAGTTCGGTCAGATATTTTTTGCGGAGCCGGACGGACTTCGGAGTAATTTCTAAATAATCATCTTTATTCATAACCTCAAGGCCCCGCTCAATATTCAAAATAAAAACAGGATTTAAAGTTATGGCTTCGTCGGTGCCTGAAGCTCGCATATTGGTAAGCTGTTTTCCTTTCGTGGGGTTTACTGACATATTATCCCCTTTGAGGACATTACCGACAACCATCCCCTCATAAACCTCTGTTCCATGTTCAATATACAATATACCACGTTCCTGTAAATTTGCAAGCGAAAAGGCCACTGCCTTGCCGGAAGTCATGGAGGTCATAGAACCATATTCACGTTTTTTTATTTCTCCGGCATATTCTTTAAAGCCCGTAACTCGCGAAGACATTATGCCTTCCCCTTTTGTGTCTATGATAAATTCACTGCGATAGCCCAGGAGTCCGCGCGTTGGTATGTCGAAAATAACCCTTGCTATTCCTTCCTTTTCCATCATATTTTTCATAATGCCGCGCCTCTTGCCAATTTTTTCAATCACATTACCGGAGTATATCATCGGAACATTAATTATCAATTCCTCATATGGTTCTGTCTTAATTCCATCTTTTTCCTTGATAATAACTTCTGGCTGAGACACTTGCATCTCAAAGCCCTCTCGGCGCATATTCTCCAGTAATATGGCAATATGAAGTTCTCCTCGGCCATATACCTTGAAAAAAGAAGGGCCTGATTTGTTCTCGCCTTGGTCGGGACCTGTCCGCCAATTGGCAGGCGGGGAAAAATCAACTTTAAGACCGACATTCACTTCAAGTTCTTTTTTTAATCTTTCTTTAAGCTGTCTGGAAGTGACAAATTTTCCTTCACGGCCCGCCAGTGGAGAATCGTTTATTAAAAAATTAAGAGACAAAGTCGGCTCATCAATAGCAATATGAGGCAATGGTTCTACGCTCTCATCTTCACATAATGTCTCTCCGATATATATATCCGGAATTCCGGCTAAAAGAACAATGTCGCCGGAGGAAGCAGTTTCCACTTCAATTCTCCTTATACCCTCAAAAGAAAAGAGTTTGGTGATTTTTCCTTTACGTGTTCCATTTTCCCCTTTTATAAAAATTTGGCTTCCGGATAATATTTTTCCGGAATAAATTCGAGCTATTGCCATTCTGCCCAAGAAATTATCGTAGCCCAAATTAAAAACCTGCGCAGACATTTTTCCATTTTCATTAATTGAAGCCGGCGGAATTTTTTCCAATATCACGTCTAGGAGCGGAGAAAGGTCAGTAGATTTGTCATCCAAATGCCTGAAGGCTTTTCCTTCGCGCCCGATGGCATAAACCGTTTCAAAATTTGCCTGTTCTTCATTGGCACCCAGTTCAAAAAACAATTCCAAAATTTCCTCATGCACTCTGTGCGGATCGGATGCCGGCTTGTCTATTTTATTTATGACCACTATCGGCTTCAACCCTAATTCCAAAGATTTTTTCAAAACAAATCTGGTTTGTGGCATCGGTCCTTCTGCCGCATCCACCAACAAGAGTACTGAATCAATCGCGCGCAAGACGCGTTCCACCTCCGAACCGAAATCCGCGTGGCCAGGAGTATCCACAATATTTATTTTCGTATCTTTATAGTAGATGGAAGTATTTTTGGAATAAATCGTAATACCGCGTTCTTTTTCAAGGTCGTTTGAATCCATGGTTAACCCCTCATCCTGGAAACCGCCATTTTGCTTCATTAGAGCATCGGTCAAGGTTGTCTTGCCGTGATCCACGTGAGCTATTATTGCTATATTCCTAATTTCCATAAAAAAAAGCCCGAACAAAAAATAGAGCTTCATTTCATAATAACATATTTTGCTAAAATAACAAATTTTTAATTTTCTTACATAAAAATAGTGAAGGGGAAGCAAAAAGGCTTCCCCAGGGGGGTGGAGCAAAGCTCCGATGCAGTGTCCAAGAGGACGACTGTTGGATTCCCAGAGTGGAATCCGAACCGGTTCCCCCTGGGGGTGGCAAGTGAGTGGACCAGCACACGCTAGACACCCACACGACAGCACCGACACCGACAAAAGACACTAGAATGTACTGGTCCACTTTTAATGGTGGCTATATATTACATATATGTCAAGCATAAATGTGGATAACTCCATCGACGAGACATATAAAAAAATCCCATGGCATAAGTCAGAGATTTTTTTATTGTGCGCCGGGAAGGATTCGAACCTTCGTAGGCCTAAGGCCGACAGATTTACAGTCTGTTGTAATTGACCACTCTACCACCGACGCATATATTTATTTTTTCTACACATCCAATGTTTATACCGACATTACAGTCTTTCCTGCACACTCTATACCGACGCGTGCACATAAAATAACACAAAAAATCATTCTTTGCATCTTTTTCTATGCCATAGAGCGGGAATGCACACGAATCGGGCTTTTTATTTTCCCTGCCCGTCCTCCGGCGGGTGCTTTTTTAGTTTCAATAAGCAGTTCGTTATTTCTGACGGAAACAGAAACAGTATCCCCTTTCTTGACTTCATTGGAAATTATATATGAGGCAACGGGATTTAAAATCTTATTTTGAATCAAGCGGTTCAAAGGACGGGCGCCGAAATGCGGATCATAGCCAACTTTTGCTAAGTGGGAGAGCGCTTCGTCGGAAATTTCAAAATTTATTCCTTTGCCTGTCAGACGATCGGCCACCACTTTGATTCGCAAATTGACTATCTCTTTGAGAGCTTCCTCGGATAAAACATCAAAAACAATAATTTCATCCAGGCGATTCAAAAATTCCGGGCGAAAATTATCTTTCAGCGCTTCCATGACTTTTTCCTTCATCTGGCTGTAATCCTGTTTCTTAGAATTATTGGAAAATCCGATTGATTCCATTTTTTCTACGAATTGCGAACCAATATTGGAAGTGAGAATGATAATGGCGTTTTTGAAGTTGACGAGTCTTCCCTTTCCATCGGTTAATCTGCCTTCGTCAATAACCTGGAGAAGCACATTGAAAACTTCCGGATGAGCTTTTTCAATTTCGTCAAAAAGTATTACCGCATAAGGCCTGTGCCGGACAGCTTCCGTCAGTTGGCCTGCTTCGTCATAACCGACATAGCCCGGTGGAGAACCAATGAGCTTGGACATTGAATGCCTTTCCATATATTCGGACATATCCACGCGGATAATCGCATTGTCGTCATTGAACATAAATTGCCCCAACGCCTTGGTAAGTTCGGTTTTGCCGACTCCAGTCGGGCCTAAAAAGATAAATGAGCCGATTGGACGATTAGGGTCTCCGATACCGGCGCGAGAACGGCGAATCACATCAGCCACTCGCTTGATCGCCATATCCTGACCAACGACTCTTTTTTGTAATTCCATTTCCATTTTCTCCAGTTTCTCGCGTTCTTCCTCAAGCATTTTGGTGAGCGGAATGCCGGTCCAGCGAGCAACCACCTCGGCAATATCTTCAGCCGTAATTTCTTCCTTCAAAATTCTGCGTGATTTTTGCAATTTCTTCAATCGCGCAAGTTTTACTTCCAGCTCTTTTCGGAGCGCCGGTATTTTCCCATAACGTATTTCAGCCGCCCGAGAAAGATCGGCTTTCATTTCGGCATCCTCGGCTTCCAGACGAATACTTTCAAGTTCTTTTTTAATTGCGCGAATTTCAACCACGGTTAATTTTTCATTCTGCCATTTTAATTCAAGTTCTTTGGTCTTTTCAGATAAATTGCCTATTTCTTTGTCTATTTCCTTAATTCTATTTTTTATTTCTTTCCCCTTTTGTTTATCTTGACTTCTCCCGTCATTTGAAGAATTAATTTCTTTCTTGAGCGCTTCTTTTTCAATTTCCAGACGCATTATTTTTCTATGTGCATCTTCTAAAATTGGTGGCTTGTTTTCAAGCATTATCTTGAGCGAGGAGGAAGCCTCATCAACCAAATCTACGGCTTTATCCGGCAAGAACCTGTTGGTAATGTAGCGAGAAGAAAGATTGACCGCGGCCACAATACTATCGTCAGTAATGCGAATACCATGGAAAAGTTCATATTTTTCTTTGAGTCCGCGAAGTATCGCAATTGCATCTTCCACGCTGGGTTCATCAATATAAACCGGCTGAAAACGACGAGCCAAAGCCGGATCTTTTTCAATATGTTTTTGATATTCCCGCAGAGTCGTCGCGCCAATGGCTCTAAGTTCACCGCGAGACAATGCCGGCTTTAACATATTAGAAGCATCCATCGTGCCTTCAGCTCCCCCTGCGCCGACAATCGTATGGATTTCATCGATAAAAAGAATTATTTTCCCGTCCGAGCGTTCAATTTCTTTCATAATGCCTTTTAATCTCTCTTCAAACTCTCCGCGATATTTCGTACCGGCCACGAGCAAGCCCAAATCAAGCGAAACAAGTTCTTTGTCTTTTAAAGATTCGGGAACATTGTTTTTGACAATCAGCTGAGCTAGGCCTTCCACGACAGCGGTTTTGCCGGTCCCCGCTTCGCCTATTAAAATCGGATTATTTTTGGTCCGACGCGAGAGTATCTGCATAATGCGGGTTATTTCATTATCGCGACCGATAACCGGATCCAATTTATCTTCTTTGGCCAGCTTGGTTAAATTACGAGTGTATTTTACCAACAATTTAAATTTCTTTGGTTCGGAAATATCGGTAATATTTTGACTGCGAAGCTCTTCTAAAACTTTCATCACCTGATCTTTGTGAATTCTAAATCGCGCCAAGGTCTCACGCGCTTCACTCGTAACTTCAAGAATTGCGATAAAAAGATGCTCGGTTGAAACAAAATCGTCCTTCATGTATTCCGCCAATTTAACAGATTGTTCAATGACTTGAGCCAAATCAGGATTGAGATAAATCTGGTAGGATGGCGAAAGAGTGTTGCGTGATTCCGGCAATTCAATCAATTCTAAAACGGAGTCGGTCAGAAGCATTGTGTCAATTTCCAATTTATCTAAAATAGAATTCACCATGGATTCCTCGGCCAGCAACAAAGCCGCCAGCAAATGAAGCGAAGAGACATGGTTCATCCCGCGTTCAATAGCCAGTTCGTGGGCTTTTTTAATGGCATCTTTGGCTTTAGTTGTAAATTTATTTAATGGTGGCATAAATTTTATTGTGTTTTTGGTATTTCTACAGGTTTCAAGGCGTCGGTAATTGTTTTGATTGCGGCAAAAGATATCGCATCACCAGAAAGAGCAATACCAAGAGCATTTCCATCTAAATCAAACACCAAACCTCCCGCATTTGATTTTGTAACATTAATATAAATGTTTTTATTTCCCTCAAAAATAAAAGAAGAAATATTACCGCCTAAAACTAAAATCTTCCGCCCTATTTTCATTTTATCCAAATCTCCAAAAGTGGGGACCGTAAAAACAAGTTTATCTGTACTATTTACTGGGATCCCTACTTTAAGAAAAGAAAATCCGGCTTTATCTGTTGACATAAAATCTGCTTTAAATTTCCCACTATCATTTTTGACATAATAAACTCCTTTATCCGGCACGAGCGAAGCATCAACAACAACAATTCCATCGGTGGAAATACCAAATCCTCGCCCGGCAGAAACTTCAATAGTCCTAAAATCGACATCTTGTGTTTCTTTGGTTATGGAAAATACAGCTGATTTATTTTTGGCGATTGCGTCCACAACTAAATCTTCCTCTTTAACAACCACTGTCTGCACTGTGGTTTTCCCCTCCACTTGTTGGATTTTTTCAATTGTTTGCTGGATAACACGATTTACTGGAACAGTAAAGGATGTCGGCGCCTGTTGCATTAAAGTTACAGTCGTTATACCAGTCGCAATAGAAACGACGAAACTCAAAAGCACCGCCAATAATATAAGTTGTGGTTTATTTAAATCTTTAATATCCATATTTTTCAATTATACCCCCACACCTATTTTATTTCAAGTAAAAAATAGGTGTGGGGGTATACCACTTTTTTAATTTAGTCAAAATTTCGGATAAAGATTTGACTGTATAATCAATATCCGCTTTAGTTGTTTGTCGGCCCAATGAAAAACGCACTCCGCCCTCCTCCGCTAAAGCTTCGGCGGGCAAGCCTATTTTACTGCGCAAAGCTCGTATCACATACGAACCTTCAGCGCTGGAACTTTTACAAGCGCTTTTTGATGAGGACATGATGCCCTTTTCTGAAAGCTCAATCACTAAAAGATCGCTCGGGATGTTTGGAATTGTGATATTTATATTATTTGGTAAGCGATTTTTCAAGTCGCCATTTATAATGAACGGAGCAGAAGAATGATTTTCGAGTGGTCTGGTGTCTTCGCCCGAGGACCCGAGAAAATTATTCTTTTGCGAAGTGATTAATTTTTTTATAAAATAATCGCGAAGTTTTGTTAAATGTTTTGTTTCTTTGACTTTAATTTTTTCGGTAATTTGGAGCGCCTTCGCCAGTTCCATAGCCAAAGCAACATTTTCTGTTCCGGGCCGCAGCCCAAATTCCTGATCTCCTCCGAACATAATTTTACTAATCGGTGTATTTTTCTTAATATACAGAACACCAATCCCCTTCGGCCCATAAATTTTTGCTCCGTTAAAAGACATTAAATCAACTCCGAGTTGAGGAATATTTATCGGCAAATAATTTATCGCTTGGGTAGCGTCGGTGTGGAAAAATATTTTTTGGGAATTTATTTTGTTAAAATGCCTAATTAGTTTGCCAATCTCCTTTACTGGCTCGACTGTGCCAATTTCATTATTAGCGTACATAACCGAAACCAAAACAGTGTTTTTCTTCAATGCTTTTTTAATTTTCTTTAAATTAACTATTCCGCTCTGTTCCACTTTCACATAAGTCACTTCCGCTTGTTTGGTTTTTTCCAAATGCCTACAAACTTCTAAAATTGATGCGTGCTCAATATTGGTCGTTACAATATGCGGTTTTTTGAAATTCTGAATCAGCCCCCCAATAGCCAAATTATTGCTCTCCGTAGCTCCGGAGGTGAAAATAATTTCATCATTACGTACATTTAAAATCTTGGCGACAATTGCCCTCGCATTTTTTAGTTTATTTTTTTCTTTCACTCCCAATTCATGGATTGCTCCCGGATTGGCATGTTGAAGAAGCGCGCTTGATGCATAATCAAGATATACATTCGCTCTATTTTTTCTTTGGCTACTATTTGATTTGGACATAAAAATAGTATATATTGAAAATGTATGAACACAAAGCTCGAAATTGCTTTTTTTGTTTTGATTGGAATCGCCGTTTTAATCGGAGTTATTTGGGCTGTCGTTACCGAAAAACGTCTGAAAAGATTTTTTCTCGGTAAAAAAGCGAAGGATTTGGAAGATATCATCATCATGCTGGAGAATGAGATTACCGAATTAAATAAGGCCAGAGATAATATTGAAAAAGATATCGCTGTAATAAATGCGAAACTCAAAAAAAGTATTCGGGGGCTTGAAACAATACGCTTCAATCCGTTTTCCGACCAAGGCAGTAATCAAAGTTTTGCAATCGGAATGCTAAACGAGGAAGGCGATGGTTTGGTAATTTCAAGTTTATATTCCCGCGAACGAATGAGCGTGTTTGCCAAGCCCGTTAAAAATGGCAAATCCGAATACGAACTCTCGGTTGAAGAAAAAGAGGCCTTGGAAAAAGCAAAAGTGTAATGGATAAAAATGATAAAAAATCAAATGTGAGTGTTCGCGCGCCCATCGTGGTGATTATGGGTCATATTGATCATGGCAAATCAACACTTTTGGATTATATACGAAAAACAAATGTCGCGAGTTGCGAAACCGGAGGAATAACTCAATGTATTTCCGCTTATGAGGTCGTGCATAAAACTGAAGAGGGCGTAAATAAAAAAATAACTTTTTTGGACACTCCGGGACACGAAGCCTTTTCAAAAATGCGCGAGCGCGGCGCGGAGATAGCCGACATTGCCATTTTAGTCGTCTCGGCCGAAGACGGAGTAAAAACGCAAACAATCGAGGCCTGGAAAACTATCGTGGAAAATAAAATCCCATGTATTGTCGCCATAAATAAAATAGACAAGCCGGGCGCTAAGGTGGAAAAAACAAAAAAGGAATTGGCAGAAAATGAAATTTATTTGGAAAATTACGGAGGCAAAATACCATATGCGGAGATTTCCGCAAAAGTCGGCACCGGAATAGACAATTTGCTGTCGCTCATTTTGATTCTGGCCGAAATGGAAAATTTGACCGGCAATAAAGAAGAAGATGCTTCAGGTTTTGTGATTGAAGTAAATTTGGATTCTCGGCGCGGAATACTAGCAACCTTGATTATAAAAAACGGGTCAATAAAAAAAGGAATGACTGTTGTCGTGGAAGACAGCATGTGCTCCACCCGCATAATTGAAAATTTCTTGGGGCAAACGATAGATGAAGCAAGTTTCTCTTCCCCAATACGCATCGTCGGTTTTGATAAGATGCCGAAAGTGGGAGCGCAATTCAAATCTTTTCAAAAAAAATCGGACGCTGAAAAATATACGGAAAATTGGCAAACAGAAAATAGTGGCTCCTCAAGGTCAGACCTTGAGAATTCAAAAAGGTCTGACCTTTTCCCGCCGAAAGAAGATAAAAAAATAATACCGATAATATTAAAAGCTGACGTCTCTGGTTCAATTGAAGCCATTGAAAAAGAAATTGCCAAAATAAACTCCGAGCTTAACGCCACAGTAAGTAAAAATGCCGAATTCAGAATTGTTGGAAAAGGCGTCGGGCCCATTTCTGAGTCGGATATAAAAGGAGTGGCCTGCGGAGAAGATGCGCTGGTCATCGGATTTAATGTGAAAATCGACAAGAGCGCTGTGGAAATCGCGCAAAAAAGAAGTATAACGATTTCCCTTTTTGAAATTATTTATAAAATGACCGAGTGGCTGGAAAACCAAATGGAAGAAAAAAGGCCGAAAATTGAAACGATGGAAACAACCGGTCGCGCCAGAATTATCCGAGCTTTCAGCCGCACTAAAGAACGCCAAATATTGGGCGGAAGAGTAATGGAAGGACAAATCAATTTAAATAGTGTAGTCAGAATAATACGCCGGGAATTTGAGATTGGCCGCGGAAAAATTGTGAACTTGGAAAAAAATAAGACAAAAACAAGCGGGGTGGAGACAGGCGCTGAATTCGGAATAATGATTGAATCCAAAATAGAAATTGTCGCGGGAGATATGCTCGAGTCGTTTTCCATAACACAGAAATGACACAAATTACGCAAAGAAATGAAAAAGTGGCGAATAATATCAAAGAACTAGCGGCGCAATTTTTGGGACGCGAAAATAACAGGACTTCGCTCCTCACGGTTATTTCTTGCGCTGTCTCCCCCGACTTGAAACGAGCGACCATCTTCATTACCGTATTCCCGCCTTCCAAAGAAACTAGCGCTTTGGGTTTTGTAAAACGGAAACGCAAAGAACTGCGAGAATTTTTGAAAAAAAATATACCGATAAAAATAATTCCTTTTCTTGACGTCGCTATAGATCAAGGAGAAAAAAATAGGCAAAAAATTGACGAACTGCTCAGAGAAAAGCAATAAATTTGTGCCCAAGGTGGGAATTGAACCCACATCCCTTGCGGGACACGATTTTAAGTCGTGCGCGTATACCAGT
>Ga0315273_10002449_pt1 | contig 21918 bp, 14 predicted proteins | sample YL17G02_0_MG_FD_205753 | JGI IMG/M metagenome (GOLD analysis project Ga0315273, IMG submission 205753) | Sediment microbial communities from Yellowstone Lake, YNP, Wyoming, USA - YL17G02_0 | ecosystem: Environmental > Aquatic > Freshwater > Lake > Sediment | place: USA: Wyoming | collected... | reverse complement strand
CGCACGCTCTCGGTCTCGGGCGGCGACGGGCGTGGTGTCTCTGCCGGCGCGCGGTCAGGCCCCCCGGCGCGCCTGGCCGGCCCCGGACCTCCTCGCGGATCGCACGCGCGGCCACCGTCCTCAGGCGCTGCGGCCCATCCGACGTTCCGTCACCTCCAGCGGGGAGCGACTTTGCCTTTGCCTTGCCTTCAGTCCCATTGCATTGGATACCTGCCGGCCCTATGATCCACACTGGTTTTATGGGATCAGACTCACAGGTCCCGGAAGGAGAGTCCCATGTCGAAGCAAGTCATCTCGGATTTCCGGACAGCGGTCGAGGCGAGCCGCGAGCTGCAGAATGAAGTCCGCGCGGAGCTGGCGAGAGGCGACGACGCCGATTTCGCGACGCTCGGCCAGCGGCACGGCTTCGCGTTTACAACCGAGGAGTTCAACGAGGCTTACGCAGCGAGCAGGAGCGAGGGCGAGTTGACGCGGTTCGAGATGGAGATGGTGTCGGCTGGTGGGGCGAAGAAGTCGAAGTAGCCCCGGTCGAACGCGCGCCAACGGCAACTCACGGATCGGCGGGGCAGTTGGCACGCAGCCAGCGGCCCGAAAAGGTCTTCGGAACATGCACCGTAAGTGCGAGTGAGCACTTCTATGTCAAAGCAGGCAATCTCCGACTTTCGCGGGGCGGTCGAGTCCAGCCGCGAGCTGCAGAATGACGTCCGCGCGGAGCTGGCGAAAGGCGACGGCGCCGACTTCGTTGCGCTCGGCCGGCGGCACGGCTTCGCGTTCACGACCGAGGAGTTCAACGAGGCCTACGCAGCGCGCAGGAGCGAGGGCGAGCTGACGCCGTTCGAGATGGAGATGATCTCGGCCGGGGGTAATAAGAAGAGTCATTAGTCACCCCGGCTTCGAGTTCACGACCGAGGAATTCAACGACTCGGTGCTTCCCGGGCACGCCGTCGCAGCGCCTGCCTCCTGCCCGGCAACGAGAAGGCGCGGCGTGGTCTGAGGGCCGCGACAAGGACGCCGCCGTAGCAACCTCCGATCATTCTCCCCACAACGCGCGCAGGAAGGCGCCGATCCGCTCGGATATCGCTTCGATCGTCTCCCGGCCAAAGACCGCGCGCGTATAGGTGAGTTCCCACCAAGTCGTGTCGTGGCGGTCGTACACCGTCAGCTGGAGGTCGGCGAAGTAGCCGTCCGCCGTCGGGCGTGACCCAACAAACGTGCAGGCGTCAAGAAGAGACAGGCCGGCGCCGGTGCCGAGGTTGTCGAACATGTGGCTGTAGAAGATGAAGCTGGCCTGTGGCTTGGGCAGACGGGCCATGGCTTCGCGAATCGCGGCAGCGCGGCAGCGGTCGCGCAGCAGGCCAAAGCCAAGGCCCTCGCGTGGCGCGGCCCGCACCGCGGCGGCGGTTCGCTCCAGCAACGCCTCGGCGTTGGCGTCGCCAAGCGCGACGGTGGCCGGGTAACGATTCGTGAGCCATCCGACGGTGCGCCAGGGGGAGCGGCCGTGAAGCGGCAGGCGGCCGTGGTCCAGCAGTTCCACGAAGAAGGCGGGGCGGCCTGTGACGGCGCCCCATGCCGAGGCAAACGCGGCCAGAACCGCATCGTGTTGCTCGCGCGCCGCGGGAAAGCGCGAGACGAAGCGGACGCGTTCGGCCGGTTCGAGGCGCGCGCGATGCAGGCCGTCGGGCCGGACCTGCAGGTCGCGCTCCGCGCTCGGACCGGTCCACGCCGCCTGGCGGCCCGCTTCGCACACCCCCACCCAGTGCGCCATCTCGGCGCGGGTCGCTTCCGACTGCGCCTCATCGTCGAGCAGGCGCGTCCATTCCTGGAAGCTGACGCCATCACTCCGGGCCGGTCCGCCGCGTCCCGCGAACTCGCGCTGGAGATCGGAGACGAGCACTCCGACCGACACCCCGTCGGCCACCAGGTGGTGAATGGCCAGCACCAGCAATCCGGTTTCGGCCGGGCCGCGGTCCAGCAGCACCGCGCGCATCACCGGACCGTGCAGCAGATCGAGCTGTCCCGGCATCTCCTGGTCGAGTTCCTGGCGCAGCGCCTGCAACCGCTCGGGCGGCGCCGCGGCGACCTCCATCCGGGTGAAACGCACGGCGCTGCCGGCCGGGACGAAGAACTGTCGCCAGGCGGCGTCCCGTTTCTCGAACCGGAGGCGGAGTGCCTCGTGTCGCACCTCGAGCGCGCGCAGCGCCCGCTCCAGCGCCAGAGCGTCCACGGCCGGCCGCGTCCGCAGGTAGACCACCGAGGAGTATTTCTCGGGTTCGCCGAAATCGGCGTTGAGGAAGTGGCTCTGAGAGGGCGTCAGCGGCACATCGCCGGGCGCTGCGGAGAGCGGCGCGGCCGAGTCGTGGCCAGCCGCTGCCATCTTCTGGTCGATCAGGCGGGCCAGGTCGGCCAGCGAGGCGGCCGGGTCCAACTCCTCGGCGGCGAGAGACACGCCGAAGGCTGCCTCGATGCGCAGCGCGATCTCCACGCGCATGAGCGAGTCGACGCCCAGCGCCGTCAGCGGGTCCGCGGTGGCCATCTCCGGGACGGGGCGTTTCAACAGCGCGGCCGCCTCGATGGCGAGACCACGCTCGATGAGCGACACGCGCTCGACCGGAGAGGCGCGCAGCAGTGCGGAATGAAGCGCGGCGGCGTCGGCCCGCAGCCGGACGGTCGCGGGCGCCGGGGCAGCCGGCGCCGCTGCAAGCGTGTCCACCGCCAGCGGCGTCCAGGCGCCCGCGTCGGCCTCCTCCCGGCAGGCCTGCCGCCGCACCTTGCCGCTGGTGGTACGGGGAATCGAGCCGGGCGGGAGCAGCACGACAGTGTGGAGCGCCAGATCGAACTCCTCGGCCACCGCCCGCCGGATGGCCTGCACGACTGCCGCCGGGTCGGCCCGGCCTGCGGCCTCGCGACGAAGCTGGCAGGCCAGCGTCACGCGCTCGTCCTCCTCGACGAGGGTCGTGAACGCGGCGGCCAGGCCGGCAGCCGGATGGCTCGCTGCGGCGCACTCCTCGATGTCCTGCGGGTAGTAGTTGCGTCCGCGGACGATGATCAGGTCCTTGAGCCGGCCGGTGACGAACAACTCGCCGCGCTGAAGAAAGCCGAGGTCGCCGGTGCGCAGAAAGCGGAGGGCGCTGCCCGGCAGGTGGTTGTCGAAGACCGCACGGCTTTCTTCCTCCTTCCCCCAATAGCCGGCCGCGACGCTGGGACCGGCAGTCCAGATCTCGCCAACTTCGCTTTCGCCACTCGGCACGCCGCTGCTCGGATCGACGATGGCGAGCTCGTGCCCGGCGGTGATCGCGCCGCACGACACCAACCGCGCGGCGCTTTCCGCCCCGCCCGGCACGGCGTGCCCCTGTTGGAGTTGCGCCGGGTCGAACCCGAGCACCAGGGGGCCGGCGCCACGCCGCTTCCCTGTCGCCATGACGGTGGATTCGGCCAGCCCGTAGCACGGGCAGAACGCGTCGCTCCGGAAACCGAAGGGCGCGAAGGTTCTGGAGAAGAGGTCGAGCGTGCTCGCGCGCACCGGCTCGGCGCTGTTGACGGCCACCTTCCAGCAGCTCAGGTCGAGGCCCGCGCATTCTCCCGCGGTGATCCTGTCGGTGCAGTGTCTGTAGGCGAAGTTCGGCCCACCGCTCGCATCCGCGCGGTACCGCGAGATGGCGCGCAGCCACCGCACCGGGCTCTGGAGGAAATGCGCGGGATCCATGACCGTGACGGGGAAGCTCGACCAGACGCCGTGCAGGATGCACAGCAGCCCCATGTCGTGGTACGGAGGAAGCCAGCTCACAAGTTCGGTCACCGGCGCGGAGACCTCCGCAACGGCCTGCTGATTGGCTGCCAGGCTGGCGTGCGTCAGCATGACCCCTCGGGGCGCACCCGTCGAGCCGGAGGTGTACTGCAGGAGCGCAAGCGTGCCGGGGCTGGTCTCCAGGGGCTCCCACTGGTCGGCCAGTTCAGCGGGGATGGAATCGGCGGCGAGCCAGAACACCGGGCCGAGGCCGGCGGCGCGCTGGGTGAACCACTGAGCATGGGGCCGGTGCGCTTCGACGGTGATGGCAAGCCGTGCCCCGCAGTCGCGGACCAACGCGGAAAGACGCGCCGCCGAACGGTCGGCCGGCCGGAAGGAGGGCGGGTAGCAGGGCACGGCCACAGCCCCGGCGTAGAAGCAGCCAAAGAGTGCGGCGACGAACGCGGGCCCCGGCGGGGCCAGCAACAGTACCGGCTGGCCAACGGCACCGAGTTGACTCAGCCGGACGGCGATGGCGCGGGCGCGCTGGTCCAGCGCCTCGTAGGAGAGACAGCCGCCCTCACGCTCCCCGTCGAGCAGGTAGCGAAAGGCGAGACGGCCGGGTTGTTCCAACGCCCGAGTCCGCAGCGCGTCGACCAGGGTCGCAAATCCGGTCGGCATCATGCCCTGTCTCTCTCCCGGCCGGCCTCATGCCCCCCAGTCGCGCCGTTGCATTTCGGAAAACCGGAGCCCGGCAAGCGAGATGTTGTCGAGAACGTGCGGAGCCATCTCATCCAGATCCTCGATGTGCTCGTCCAGTTCCAGCTCACCGCTGCCCAATTGGCCGGTGGTGGTGCGGAGGCGGTCGGCAAGGAACACAGCGATCGAGTGGTAGAAACGGGAAGCGAAACCGACATCCTGGCGCAGCTTCTGCTGGAGCAGCGCGCGTGGCACAACGCCGACGCGCGATTCGACCACGGCGCTGACGCTCGCCGTCGGCGGACGCGAATCGACAAGCGAGATCTCGCCGAGCACCTCGCCGGCGTTCAGCACCGCGACGCGGGCGGCCGTGTGTGTGGAGACCAGGAATTGCCCGTCGAGCACGAAGTAGAGAAAGTCGGACTGGCGGCCCTGCTGGATCAGCACGGTGCCCGTGGGTACGCGCTGCTTCTCCCCGTTGCGCAGCATCCACTCGATGTCGGAGTCGTCCAGGATGCCCAGGAATACGAGCGCTTTTCTCATCCCATACCTCCTCCGGTGTCGCCCGCCGCACCGCGATTGGCACGCTAGGCCAACTGGCGGCGGGCGAGCCGCGCGAACGGGCCGTCGCTTTCGGACAACTCCCGGTACGTGCCGCGCTGGGTCACCTCGCCGTTCTCGATGACATGGATCACGTCGGCGTTCATGATCGTGCTCAAACGGTGCGCGATGACCACCCGCGTGGCCTGCAGGCGTTCGAGACTGGCGCTGACGATCGCCTGGGTCTGGTTGTCGAGCGCGCTGGTCGCCTCGTCGAACAAGACGATGCGCGGCTTGCGGACCAGCGCCCGGGCAACCAGCAGCCGCTGGCGCTGCCCGCCGGAGAGCGCGCCGCCGCCCTCAGCAAGCACGGTGTGCATCCCCATGGGCATGGCCTTGATGTCTTCGGCGAAGCCGGTCATGCGGGCCGCTTCCCACGCGTCGTCCAGCGTCAGTGGCGCCGAGCCGACGATGTTCTGGAGGATGGTTCCGCCGCGCACGCGCCCGTTTTGCAGCACGACACCCACCCGCTGCCGCAGCGCCTGCAGGTCAAGGGTCGCCAGGTCCCGGCGGTCGTAGCAGATCGAGCCGGCCTCAGGAAACTCGAACCCGAGCAACAGGCGGAACAACGTTGACTTGCCGGCCCCGGAGGGCCCGACGATAGCCACGAACTGTCCAGGTTGCGCCACCAGAGAGAGCTTCTTCAGCACCAGTGGAGCGTCGGGGCGATAGCGAAACGAGACGTTGCGAAGCTCGATGTGGCCGGACAGCTCACCGGGATAGCTCTTGGCACGATCGACCTCCGGAAGTGCGCGGAGAATGGGGCGCGCGCGCTCGTACAGCGGCACCATTCCCAACGTGGACACGACCGCGGTGCTCAGGTCGAACCCGGCCACGAGGAACTGGGTGAACGCGGCGAGGAAGGCGAGAAAACGTCCGGTGCTCATGGCCCCGCCCGGCTGGCGCATGGCAACTGCGACGTAGTAGAAGACGACGAGTGAACAGAGGACAGGAAAGGCGGAGTTGAAGACCGCCACCGAAGCCGAGACGTGACGCGCGCGAAGCGTCATTCGTTTCTGCCGGCTGTATTCCGCCGACCAGCGGCCGAAAGCGCGGCGTTCGGCGCCCGCCACGCGGATCTTGGCAATGCCGCCAATGAGCTGTAACAGAAGCCCCGAGATGCGGCCCTGGACCTCGCTCATTTCGCGCTGGCAGCGCACCTGCAGCCAGCCGGCCAGCGTCACGAAGCAGAAGGCAAACACCATGAGGGCAGCGGCGAGCAGGGCCAGTTTCCAGTTGTAATAGAACAGCAGCACGAAGCTGAGCGCCGAGAAGACGCCGGAAAGAATCGAGGCCAGCGCCGAGCCCGTGAGAATCTGCCGCATGCGCATGATTCCCAAGCCTCGCTGTGCCAGGTCTCCCGCCGTGTAGTCGCGGAAGAATGGCACGGGCAGGGCCAGCAGGCGGTCCCAGACGGCCGCTTGTACGGACGCATCCATGCGGCCTTCCAGCCGCAGCATGGCGAAGCTCCGCGCCACGTGGAACATGCCGATCGAAACGGCCACCACGCCGAGAAACGCCGCCGCCTGCAACAGTTGCAGCCGCTTCGCGCCGGGAATGAGGGAATCGAAGATGTAGCCGGTGGCGACGGGAATCGCCAGCGCCAGCAGGCCCGCACCGAGCGCCATGGCGATCATGGTGGCCAGGTCACGGCGGCAGCCCCAAAGGCCGAAAGACAGAACATCGCCCAGGCCCACATGCTTGGGCGGGAAGGGCCGGTAGAAACACCGGGCAAATGGCTCCAGCGATTCAGCCACCGCGCGGTCGACGCGGACGGAGGTTCCATCGGCCGGGTCGTAGAGATGGTAGCTGCGCGCCGAGGCGGGCAGCAGCGCCACGGGGCGCTTGTCGCGCTCCCGCCGGGCAAGGAGCGGTCCCGCATCCCAGGTCCACCACTTGCCGCTGAGCACCACCGTGCGCACACGCAGTCCGGAGGCGCGAGCAATCGCCTGCGCCGGGTCCTCCAGGCCCCGGCCCCGGTCGGGGTGCGGCTGGAAGCGGACTCCGAGTGGCTCCTCCAAGGCCCGGCAGGCGAGCAGCCAGGCATCTTCGTCCGCTCCCTCCAGCGCCGCCCGCGCGTGACCGCCACGCAGCACGGCCGCCAATTGCCGCAGGGCAAAGTCGAGGCGGGCCGAGTCATTGCGCTGCTTTCGCTGGAGCCGCGCCGCTTCGTTCTTGTTGGCCACCTGGCCCCGCTCCAGCAGGCATGCCAGACTGGCGCGATGGAACGACTGCACGCCCTCCCATGCGGTGTCCTCACCGAGCACCGATTCGCTGTCGTGAACCGTGACGACGCAATCGGCGGCCGCCTCCAGCCACGCATGGGGAGAGACCGGGAAGAGCTGGCCGCTCCGAAGCGGGGCTTCGAGGCCTGGGAAGATCAACTCCTGCCCGCCACGGACCCAGACCACGACCCCCTCGCGCGGTGAGGCGGTTTGCCCCTGCTTGAGCGTCACGCTGCGCCCCGGCTGCAAGGGCTCGCAGCTTGCGGGAAAGGGCCGCGCGATGGCGGCGCGGGCCAGGGCCAGAATCCACTGATTGAGCAGCGCAGGGGCGATGTCCAGTTGCCGCGCCCGGAAATCGGCCAGCGCCGCCTCCCGGATCGCGGTCTCGGCGCCCGGTACGGCCAGGAGCGCGGTGTGCATTCCGGCTGCCCCCGGGACGACACCGAAGATCGCCTGTCCTCCCTCGACTCGCATCACGTGCAATCGCGGACCCACCGGTTCGCCGTTCTCGGTCGGCACCAGAGAGACGTCGACCGTTCCCTGCTCGACGATCCAGACTTTCGCCGGGTCCTCGATGAGGAACGGTCCCGCCGCCGTCTGTTTGCCCCCTGCCGGTGTGTGCATAAGAATGCGAGTCCCGCGCGCCGGACTACGCGAAGCGCACCAGTTGCGCGTACGTGCCGTTCTTTGCCAGCAAGTCTTCGTGGATGCCGCGCTCGACCACGCGGCCGCGCTCGAGCACCACGATCTCGTCGCAATCGCGGATTGTGCTGAGGCGGTGCGCCACGATCAGACAGGTGCAGCCGCGGCGCCGCACCGCGTCGTCCACTTTCTTTTCCGTGAGCGGGTCCAGAGAGCTGGTGGCCTCGTCCAGGATCAGGATGCGCGGCTCGTTCAGCAACGCGCGCGCGATTTCCAGCCGCTGCCGCTGCCCGCCGCTGAAGTTGCGCCCCCCCTCTTCCGTGCGGTAGTCGTACCCTCCCGGCCGCGTCGTGATGTCGTCGTGGATACAGGCATCCTCGGCCGCCTGGACCATCACCGGCTCCTCGATGGTGTCATCCCACAGTGCCAGGTTCTCGCGCACGCTGCCTTCAAACAGCATGATGTCCTGATCCACGAATCCCAGCGAATTGCACAGCACGTCGTGCGGCACCTCCCCGCGCGGCCGGCCGTCGAACAGGATTTCGCCGGACCACGGCTGGTACAGGCCGCAGACGAGTTTGGCCACCGTCGATTTCCCGCTGCCGGAACTTCCGGTGATCGCCACGCGTTGCCCGGGCCTCAGTTTCAGGCTGAAGTTCTCGATCAGCGGAGGCTCCAGGCGGCTGTAGCCGAAGGTGACGTCCCGCAGCTCGAGCCAGCCGTCGAGCTTGTGGCCGTGCGGGTCGGCCGCGCACCCGGCCTCGATCTGCGGGTAGTGGAGGACGTCGTCGAGCCGGTTCATGTCACCTTGCGCCTCCTGGAGCCGTCCGCCCAGGTCAACCATCTTGTTGACCGGCTCGGTGAAGCTGGCCATGAGGCTCTGAAAGGCGACCAGCATGCCCATGCTGAGGGTGCCGTTCATCACGTGCAGACCGCCAAGCGCAAGCACGGCCACCCCGTTCAGCAGCGTGAGGAACGGCGGGACGACAGTCAGGCCCAGCGACCAGGCGCCGAGTTCCTGTTCGGCCAGCAGCACCTTCGCCTGGTAGCCGCCCCAGGTGGCGAACGATTCGGTCTCGGCGCCGGTGGCCTTCAGTGTCTCGATGTTCTGCAGCGCGGCCATCGACGCGCCCAGGAACTTGCCACGCTCCTGCAGCAGCCGGCGGTTGGCGTCGGCGCGCTTGCGCGAAACGAAGCGCAGGACTCCAAAGTTGATCGCGGCCAGGCCCCCGCCCAGCGCGCCGAGCGCCGGGTCGTAGCCCAGCATCAGCAGCCCATAGGCGAAGGCCAGGATCAGATTGGCGAAACTCGTCGCCAGGTCGCCGGAGAGCAATGCCGCCACGCGGTCATTGATCTCGACGCGTGTCCCAATCTCTCCTGCGAAACGCTGGGCGAAGAACTCGCACGGCAGGTGCAGCACGTGCCAGAAGAAACGGCTCGCGCTGGCCAGCGACAGCTTCATCTCCAGCGCCGTCAGGAAGCGTTGCTGCAGCCAGGTGAGCGCGGCGCGTACGACCGCCGTGATCCCCATGGCCAGCAGCAGGGGCTTGATCCAGTATTCCAGGCGCCCAACCAGCACCTGGTCGACGACAATGCGCGAAAAGGCGGGGATGACGATACCCGGGACGGCCAGAGCCAGGGTGGCCAGCGCCACATACGCCAACGGCGCCCGGGCGCCCGGCAGCCGCCGTGCCAGGGATTTCCAGAATCCGTGGCGCTCACCGCCCTTGCGGAAGTCCGGCCCCTTTTCGAACACGATGACGATGCCCGTGAAGGACTGGTCGAACTCCTCCTCGGTGACCACGCGCGGGCCGCACATCGGATCGTTCAGATACACGCGGCTCTTCTTGAAACCCTCGAGCACCAGGAAGTGGTTGAAGTTCCAGAACACGATCATCGGCAGCGGCATGGTGCGCAACTGCTCGGGCTCCTTCTTGTATCCCTTGGCCAGGAGGCCGAACTGCCGAGCTGCGCTCAGGAGGTTGCTGGCCTTGCTTCCGTCGCGCGAGACACCGCACGCGGAACGCAGCCTCTCCAGCGACTCGAAGCGGCCATGATAGGCGAGCACCATGGCCAGCGAAGCGGCACCGCACTCGACCGCTTCCATCTGGATCACGGTCGGGGTGCGCACGCGCTCGCGCCGGAACAGCTTGGCACGCGTCGTGTGCGCTGCCGGGGCTGTGGCTGCCGCGCTCATCCGCTCACCTTAGCCCCAGCGTCTCCCGGAGATAAGGGAGAACGAGAGTGACGGGCGCTTGCTCGCGCGTCACGATTTCAACGGTGCAGAGCGAGCCGCCGCTGAGCTTCATCGGCGCTCCCCGGCCCGAGGACCAGCGATAGCCGCTGGGTGTGCCGGGATCGGTTTCCATCTGGACGCGCACCTCCGTGGCCGGCCCGCCGGCGGCCAGGGCCCGCACCAGCGGCGCGTTCTCGAAGATCCGTATCAGGGCCGCCTCGGTCGCCGGATAGTCGGCAACGGAAGCGACGCGGCCTCGGACGAATCCGAATTCCTCGCGCTTTGCGGTGGAGGGTGAGATTTCCGCCACCATCCCCGGGCGGATGTTCTTGGCGCGGTCGGCCGGCACGTAGACCACGGCTTCAAGCTGCACAACGTCGGGGTGCAGGCTGAGAATCGCCGTCCCGGCGCTCACCAGCATGCCCGGTGAGGCCTTCAACTCCAGCACCTGCCCGGCGTAAGGCGAGACCACTCTCGAGAGTGCGGACAATTGATTGCGCAGGGCCCCGGCCTCACGCCTGAGATTGGCGATGCGGCTCTCCAACTGCAGGTTCGCTTCCAGTCCCTCGTTCTGCGTGCGGAACTCGTTGGCCTCCAGTTGCGTGATGTCTGCGCTGCGGGCGGCGATGCTCCCCTGAACGGCGACCAGCTTCTGCCGTGTCTGGTAGAGCTCTCGGCGAGTGATGAGGCCCCCTGTGACAAGCTCCTCGTCACCCGAGATCTGCTCGTTGACCAGACGCGCCTGCTCCTTCAGTTCCTCGATTTCGCGCTGCAGGTTGCTTCTCTGCCGTTGGAACGAAGCCAATTGAAGGCGGATGGCGCCTTCCCGTGCGCGGAGTACATCGCGCTTCTCGCGCTCGGCGTCGGCGATTTGCCCCTCGGCCGCGCGCATCTTCTCCAGCAGCTCGGGCTGCGCCACCTGGGCGACCACCTGCCCAATCTCGATGCGGTCGCCGACATTGACGGCTACCTGCACCACCTGGCCGGCGCCGAGTGTGACCACGCCCTGCACGCCGCCCGTGCGGATGAGAACACCCTGGCCGATCGCCTTCGTCGTCACGGACCCGAACCAGCCCCAGGCGGCGGCAACCGCCAGCAGCGCGGCCAGGGCCGCCAGCGCCAGCCAGCTCCTGGGCGCGGTGACGCGCAGCAGCGTGTCGAGTTGCTCCGGCGACGACAGCCGGTCGAGCGCCACCTTGCGGAAGATCGCGACGTTTCTGCCCATGGTACGCCTCACTCCGGCCGCACAACCGGCAGGGTGTGGAAGACCTTCCGGCGAACGGCTGGCGCGCCGCCGGGCGTGACAAGCGTGCCCGTTGAAAAACGAGAGCGTGCCACCGCGATCGCATGCGCCAGCTGAGCGCCGGTCAGGTCCAATTGCGCGCCGGTAAGCCGGGCCTCGACGGTGAGCAGATCGGTCAGCGAACCGGCTCCCAGGCGCAGCTTGTCACGCTCGCGGTGGCCGCCTGGAAGCCCGTCACGGCTTCACGCGCGTTCTTCAGTGCTGCGATGCCGCGGGGATAGGCCAATCGAATGGCGTCTCGGCCGGCCCGGCCAATCGCGTGCGGCCTGGCGACGGCCCCAACTCCTGGCGCCTCCCGGTCCGTGCCCCGTTTGGTCAGTCGAACATCCCTCATGCGACTCGAAACCGGGCGCCGTGCAGCCGGGGACAACCTGCAGCCACGGGTGCCACCACGCGGCGGGCACACCTCACCTCCGCTGGGCTTGCGCTGGCGGCAGTCTGGACGCGCCTCCGGCAGTGTGTCAAGCAGATTCCAAGGGCGGATGCCTGCGGCGCCGGACCTCAGGCGTCGTCTCGAACGCAGACAGCTCCGTGCTGCCGTCAGACGGTTCACCCCGCGCCCCGGCGCCCAGTGGCGGTGCACCCCGGACGGGGGATCGAGAGGTCCGTCGCCAGGCCGAGGTGGCGCAGGATCCGGTCCGATCACGGCCCGCTGGTCGATCGTTGCGACGAGCCGCATCCGCCCCCCGCGCCGCGTCGCGCCGCTGCGCCCAACCGCGTCAACAGCGCGTGCGGCGCAAACCCATCGCGCCCCGCTTCGTAGCACGTCCGGACCGGCGCATCCGACGGCAGGCCGGACTTCGCCCTCGCCCGGCGCAGCTCCTCGGTCAGCGCCGCTGCGTCAGCCGCCGGAATCTCGCCCAGCGACCTCCCCGCCCGGCTCCGCAACCGCGACGGCAATCGTGTCGGCGTGGACATCCAGACCGACAAATCGCACCGTGCTCATGACCGGCTCCTTGTGCACCCTGGGGGGCCTCACTGCATCTCGGCTCCTGAGTTGAGTCTGCAGCACGCGGATGGCGTCTGTTTTGGCGAAGGCGATGTATGTGTGGTCGAGTTTGTCGAGCGTTTCGCGCGTGCTGACGGGAGCCACCTTCAGACGCCGACCATGGCGTTCAACGTGGGCAAATCCATTCAAACAAACGGGGTTCTGCCGCCGTTTGCTGCTCTTGACTCCCTGCCCTTCGCTGACGTGGACCTCGCCAACGACTTCGCCATCGCCGACGATGGCATCGCGCCTTTGTCCCCGAGCCGAGCTGCGGCTCTGAGTGGCGTGGCCCTGGGCCGCCGACCGCTCATCATCGTCACCTCGCGAGTGCCGGCCGCAGCGAAGTGATGACGGGCTGGGCGGCCCAGCTTTCCGCGGCCTGTGAGGACGGGCGCCGCCCGTGAACCGTGGGCATCTGGGGCGTGGTCATGCCCGCTCCGGCGACAGCCGTGCGGCGCCTCGGGGTCGATCTCGCCCGGCCGCTCTCGCCGCCCCTGCGACCGCGCACGCCCGCCACCGCGCGCGAGGCCCGAGCACGCCGTAGTAGAGCACCAGGTTGGCGCGCGGCCGAGGCGTGATTGCGGCGAGACGTTCCAGTAGTTCGATCGGATCGAAGAGCAGGTGCGCCGCACCGCCGCCCTTCGGGGTCCGCAGGGGATCTCAGGCAGCTCTCGTGCCGGCGCTCCGTGAACCGGCGAGCAACCCGACGACACTCAGATCCTCGTCTGCCATTGGCCAGTGGATGCCTTCGCCGTCGCCAAGCAGCTGCCAGTTCGCCCTGGCTGCCGCGTCTGCGGTCATCAGTCAGTCGGGGAAACCAGACCAGCGGAACGATGACCCGCCGGCCATCCGCCAGGTCGACGCACAACTCAGCATCAGCAGGCCGGGGTGAAAGTCGGTCCCGCCGGCCTGCTTAGCAGCCCGGGGTAGAAGTCGCTGCGAGAATGCGGCCTCGCGGTGACGCCAATGACCGGTGGTCACGCGCTCCGGAGTAAATGGTGTCGCACAAGGTCGCGACGGCGTCCACGATGACGGTCATGAGCGCGAGCGCGAAGTCAAACGCCACCAAAAGACCCGCAGCGCGGCCATCGGCGAGGTCCTGCAGACCCCGCGGCGTGCCGACGCGGACGGCCGCCCGCATCAAGAGACCCTGGTTGAACGCGCCCGCATGGATCAGGAGTCGCTTGAGGATGTTCACGTGACCGCGCAGATGCGTCCGGCGCATCCCGCCGGTGTCATAGATGTGCGCGAACGGCCGCTCAACGCGTTCCCCACGGCAGCGCATGAGGCGGCGTCCGCGCGCGCGGCGAATCCGCCGCCGATTCCAATGCACCGGCGCCTGGGCCTCTGGGTCCGGCTCCATGCGATAGCGTCATGGCCCCACGCGACCCCAGTTGCTGCGCGCAAGGCGGGCAGGTCCGAGCGGGGGCCTGAGTCAACCGATCACCCGTTCTACGACCCAGCCCCCCCGCCGGCGACGAGACGGGGCGGCGGACAACACCACGGGGCCACCGCAAGGGCGCAACCCACGTGCGTGCCCCGCGTTGACAGCGTCGCTGTGCGGGACCACAATGCCTCCCACCCTGGTCCGCACGGGCCGCCTGCCCGTGCCCGCGACCGCGCAGGAGGCCGTGTGGCGCAGGTCGTCATCGAGAACCCGATCCTCAACTCCCCCTACCGCGAGCCCTCGCGCCATTTCCACTTCGACGAGCACGGCATCACCAACGAGGTGGCGGACTCGCGGCGCGAGAGCGCCTACTTCGTGCCCATCGCCCAGCCGCGCAAGTATGGGAAACAGCTCCGCTTCGAAACCGAGTGGACCGAGGATCGGCTGCAGCCCAACCCGCACATCACCCGCGTTCGCGAGCGCGTCGGGTTGTGGCGAAAGGGCGGCTACACCGGCGTCACCGCCACGACCCGCCGGCTGCTCGAGTACTGGTGGAACCCGGAACGCGACAAGCCGCTCTTCTTCTGCCAGCTCGAGGCCGCCGAAACCGCCATCTACATCGCCGAGGTGGCCGGCAAGTATGGCGACGCCTGGATCGACAACGACCTGCGGCACGCCAACGACACGGCCAACCCCGGCCTTCCCCGCCTGGCCGTCAAGATGGCCACCGGCTCCGGCAAGACCGTCGTCATGGGGATGCTCATCGGCTGGCAGGCGCTCAACAAGCTGGCCAATCGCCAGGACGCCCGCTTCTCGGACGCCTTCCTGGTGGTCACGCCGGGCATCACCATCCGGGATCGCCTGCGGGTGCTGCTGCCCACCGATCCCGACAACTACTATCGCCAGCGCGACCTGCTGCCGCCGGATCTGCTCGAGCGGCTTTCGCAGGTGCGGATCCTGGTGACCAACTTCCACGGGTTCCTCGCGCGCGAGCGCAGCGACGCCTCGAAGCTGACCCGGGACATCCTGACCCGCGGGAAGGCGAGCCCGTTCCAGGAGACGCCGGATCAGGTGGTGCGGCGCGTGTGCCGCGACCTCGGGGGCAAGAAGAACCTGGTGGTCATCAACGACGAGGCACATCACTGCTACCGTCGCAAGCCGGAGGCCGAGCAGGAGACGTTGACCGGCGAGGAGCGCACCGAGGCGCGGAAGCGCAACGAAGATGCGCGCGTCTGGATCTCGGGCCTCGAGGCGGTGCAGGCGAAGCTCGGCGTCCGCACCATCTACGACCTGTCGGCGACCCCGTTCTTCCTGAAAGGCTCCGGGTACCCGGAAGGCACGCTGTTTCCGTGGGTGGTCTCGGACTTCTCGCTGATTGACGCCATCGAATCGGGGATCGTGAAGGTGCCGCGCGTGCCGGTGGCCGACAACTCGCTGACGAGCGAGCAGCCCACCTATCGCGACCTGTGGCTGCGCGTGCGCGACGGGTTGCCAAAGAAGGGACGCGGCACCGAGGCGGTGACCGGCCAGCCCAACCTGCCGGCCGAACTGCAGGGCGCGCTGCACAGCCTCTACGACAACTATCAGAAGGCGTTCGCCCGGTGGCAGTCCGACCCGCACGGCGAGGCGCGCGGCCTCACCCCGCCGGTCTTCGTCGTCGTCTGCAACAACACCAACGTGTCGAAGATGGTCTTCGACTACGTCGCCGGCTGGACGAAAACGCTGCCGGACGAGACGACCGTGGTGGTGCCAGGCGCGCTGCCCCTCTTCAGCAACGAGGAAGGCGGCCAATGGACCGCCCGTCCCAAGAGCATCCTGGTGGATTCCGAGCAGCTCGAATCGGGCGAGGGGATGACGCCGGAGTTCAAGAAGATTGCCGCCGTCGAGATCGACGAGTTCAAGGCCGAGTACCGGGCGCGCTTCCCGGGGCGCGACGCCGACGAGTTGACCGACGAGGACCTGCTGCGCGAGGTGATGAACACCGTCGGCAAGGCCGGCAAGCTGGGCGAGCAGGTGCGCTGCGTCGTCTCGGTGTCGATGCTCACCGAGGGCTGGGACGCCACCACCGTGACGCACATCCTCGGCGTTCGGGCGTTCGGCACACAGCTTCTCTGCGAGCAGGTGGTGGGGCGTGGCCTGCGCCGGATGAGCTATGCGCTGAACGACCAGGGGCGGTTCAACCCGGAGTACGCGGAGGTGTACGGCGTCCCCTTCTCGTTCATTCCCTGCGCAGGGTCGACGACGACGCCCACTGCGGGGCCGACGTCCACCAGGGTTCGCGCGCTCGAAGAGCGCCTCGCCTGCGAGATCACGTTCCCGCGCCTGGTCGGCTACCGCTACGACCTGCCGGCCGAGCGCCTCTGCGCGCGATTCACGGAAGACTCGCGGTACTCACTGTCCACCGAGTACCTGCCGACGCGCACCGAGAACGCGCCCATCGTCGGTGAACGCAGCATCCACACGCTGGACGACCTGCGCCGGCGCCGGATGAACGAGGTGGCGTTCCTCCTGGCGAAGCTGACGCTCGAGAAGTACTTCCGTCAGGATGGCGAACAGCGGAACGACCGGCCGCCCGAGCACCGCTTCGACGCCGGCGTGCAGGGCTGGCTCTTTCCGCAGGTGCTCGACATCACGAAGCGGTGGCTGGCCGAGTGCCTCACCTGCAAGGACGGCACGTTTCCGCAGATGCTGCTCGTCCTGGAATTCGCCCACGACGCCACCGACCGGATCTACCAGGCGATCGTGGCGAGATGCGAGGGCACGCCCGCGCTGAAACCGATCCTGCAGCCCTACGACACGGTGGGGACGACACGGCTGGTGGACTTCGATACGACGAAGGCCGTCTTCGCCACTCACGCCGACAAGTGCCACGTGTCGCACGTCGTGGCCGATACCGGATCCTGGGAGCAGAAGGTGGCCGACGCGCTCGAAGAGATGGACGAGGTCGTCTCCTACGTCAAGAACCAGGGGCTCGGCTTCACGATTCCCTACACGCTGAACGGCGAGCAGCGTCTCTACTACCCGGACTTCCTGGCCCGAGTGCGAGCGCGCACCGGCGAGGTCGTGACGCTGGTGCTGGAGGTGTCTGGCGAAGCGCGCAAGGACAAGGCGGCCAAAGTGGCGACCGCGCGCACCTTGTGGGTGCCGGCCGTGAACAGCCACGGCGGCTTCGGGCGGTGGAACTTCCTCGAGATCGGCGATCCCTACAACTGCCAGCGGAACATCCGGCTGGTGGCGGACGCAGCCGTCCGGTCCGCGGGGGAGGGGACGTGAAGCCCGGGGTCCTGCTCTCGAGACTGGTCGAGCGGTACGCGCTCCAGTTGGACCGGGCTTTCACTTGCCGCGGGATCCGACTGCGATGCGGCCCAGACGCTTGCGTCTGTGCACATACGTGCATATACTGAAGGCCATGAAGCGCGAGTACGACTTCAGCAAGGGCAAGCGCGGGGCCGTCCTGAAGGCGCCTCCCGGGAAGACCCGCATTACGATTCGTCTCGACAACGAGGTGATCGACTGGTTTCGCGCGCAAGTGCATGCCGCGGGCGGAGGGAACTACCAATCGCTGATCAACCAAGCCCTGCACGAGCACATTGGAGCCAGGCGCGAACCACTTGAGCAGACGCTTCGACGAGTGTTGCGTGAAGAGTTGCCGCCTAAACTCAAGCGTGCTGCAAACGCCTGAACACGCCGGTCTGACAGCGCGCTGCACCCGACGGCCGCGCACCTGACGCCGAGCGGCCGCTGAGGAAGCGCTCGCGGCGGTCGAAACAGCTAAGGCCGGCTGGATTGCGGCAGCCCGCGAAGCAGGCAAGACCGCTCCGGAGCCGCGGTACCGGCCAGCGATCTACCAGGCCTCGCGCTGAAACCAGGGCTTCACGCCCCAGGGAGCCATGCCCACGATTCACATTGCCGTTCCGCACGCGCAGATCGAAGCCTCCTGCCGCAAGTGGAGCATTACCGAGTTCGCCTTCTTCGGCGCGGTGCTGCGGGAGGACTTCCGGCCCGACAGCGACGTCGATGTCCTCGTGCGCTTCTAGGAGCCCATCGGGGATTACTCGGACGGGCTCCTAGGATAGAATTCGCCACATGCTGACACGCCTTCGGGTCCGCAATTTCAAGTGCTTCGGCGACATCGACGTGCCGCTCGACACGCCGGTCGTGTTCGTCGGCCCGAACAATTCGGGCAAGACGACGGCGCTGCAGGCACTGGTCCTGTGGGAAGTGGGGCTCCGTTTCTGGAACTCCCGCCGGGGCGGCCGAGCGTCGCCCGAGAAGCGTCCCGGCGTCACCATCAACCGGCGCGACCTCACCCAGATCCCGGTGCCGGTGGCAAAACTGCTGTGGCGCAGCACCGACGTCCGGCGGGTGACCCGGTCGAACGGCAGGCAGAGCACCCGGAACATCCGCATCGACGTCATCGTCGACGGCATCACCAAGAACCGAGAGTGGTCGTGCGGGCTGGAGTTCGACTACTCGAACGAGGAATCGCTCGTCTGCCGGCCGCTGCGCCTCGCGGGGCACGCCGAGGACCCCGTGCACACGACGAAGTTCAGCGAGGTGCCGCCCGAAGCGTTGAACGTCCGCCTGGCGCTCCTGCCACCAATGTCCGGGTTGATGGCGACCGAGCCCAAGTGGGAAATCGGCCGGATCAACGTGCTGGTTGGCGAAGGCCAGACCGCCCAGGTGATACGCAACCTGTGCCACTACGTGTACGAGCTGGACGGCGATCACAAGGAATGGACTGAGCTTCAGCGGCAGATCAAGGGCCTGTTTGGTGCGACGTTGTTCCCTCCGACCTACCTGGCCGAGCGTGGCGAAATCCAGATGCAGTACCGCGATCACACCGGTGCAACGCTGGACCTGTCGTCCGCCGGCCGCGGCCTGCTCCAGACGCTCCTCCTCTTCGCGCACATGTACACGAACCCCGGGTCCGTGCTCCTGATCGACGAACCGGACGCGCACCTCGAGATCCTGCGACAGCGACAAACCTTCAACCTGATCGTCGACCTCGCCGCTAAACGGGGATCCCAGATCATCGTCGCCACCCACTCCGAAGTCGTGATGAACGAAGCCGCCGGGCATGGCACCGTGGTGGCGTTCGTCGGCGCTCCGCACAAGCTGAACGACCGTGGCAGCCAAGCGGCCAAGGCGCTGACCGACATCGGGTGGGATCAGTACTATCAGGCGCAGCAGACGGGGTGGGTCCTGTACCTGGAAGGGCCGACGGACCTGGCGATCCTGCAGAGTCTGGCAGAAGTCGCAGGGCACCGCGCGGCGGCGCTGCTCGAGCGGCCCTTCGTACACTACGTCGCGACGAACCTGCCGGCGAAGGCCCGGGAGCACTTCTATGCTATCCGAGAAGCCAAGGCGGATTTGCTCGGCCTTGCTGTCTTCGACCGCATCGAGAAGGATCTGCGGGCCGAGGGCCGGCTGACCGAGACGATGTGGACCCGGCGCGAACTCGAGAATTACCTGTGCAGCGAGGCGGTTCTGCTCGAGTGGGCCCGCGCGGGGCAGGGTGACGATCTCTTCGGCCGTGCCGATGCCGCCGAGCGGGAACAGGCCATGCGGGATGCCATCGTCACCGTCACCAAGGCGTTGCAGGATCTCGGGAGGCCTTCGCCGTGGTCGCCCGACGTGAAAGCCAGCGACGATGTGCTCGACCCCATCTTCCGCAGGTTCTCCCGGACGCTGGGGCAGCGGCTCGCGCTCCGCAAGAGCGACTATCACCTGCTCGCGCGCCACGTGAGAGCGGAGGACGTGGACGCCGACGTCATCCGCGTGCTCGACCAGGTCGTGGCCGTAGCCGCTGGGGCCCGGCCCGCGGCCTGACCCGCCCGTCTCGCGACATCGGTAGGGCAGGCCTTCCCGCCTCCGCGCGGGCTGGAAGCCGAGCCGCGCTCCGGCGTGGCCCGCCGAAGTTCTCAGGGCAGCAGGAACGAAGGCGGGCAGGCCGCCGTGCGCATCCCGGACGACACTATGGCCAAGAAGAACGGACCGAAACCTTCCATCCCCGTCGAACCCTACAAGCATAAGGACGGCCGGGTGAACATCCCGACCGAGGAACTGCGCGATTTCGTCGCCTCCGACGAGCAGGCGCCGAAGGCCATGCTCTACCCGCGCGACCCCTCGCTCGACCCGCAACTCGTCTGGAAGGGCAAGGACGCGCAGGACGCCGCCGATCTCGCCGTGCCCGTCGTCCCGGTCTACATCCAGGAGAAGATCCACCCGCAGGCGCTCGTCGAGAACCTGCGCGACACGGCCAAGGCGGGAGAGCTGGAACCCGAGCTGACGCTCTTCGACGACTTCAACGGCATCGAGGACTTCGCCCGCAAGGTGGACTTCTACTGCCACGACCAGCACTGGTCGAACCGGATGATCCTGGGCGATTCACTCCTGGTGATGACGAGCCTGGCCGAGAAGGAAGGACTCAAGGGCAAGGTGCAGACGATCTATTTCGACCCGCCCTACGGCATCCGGTTCGGGTCGAACTGGCAGGTGAGCACGCGCAAGCGCGACGTGAAGGACGGCAAAGCGGAGGACGCGACGCGGCAGCCCGAGCAGATCCGCGCTTTCCGCGACACGTGGGAACTGGGTATCCACTCCTACCTCGCGTACCTGCGCGACCGCCTCGTCGTCGCGCGCGACCTCCTCACCGAAACCGGGAGCCTGTTCGTCCAGATCGGCGACGAGAACGTGCATCTTGTGCGCTGCGTGATGGACGAGGTGTTCGGGAGCGAGAACTTTGTAAGCCTCATTTCAATCCGTAAACTCAGCGGCGTCGATTCGACGAATCTTCCTGCCACGACGGACTTCGTTCTCTTCTATGGCAAGGGGATGAAGCCGGTGAAATACCGCCCCCTCTTTGCCGAGCGAGATCCCTTCGGTGATGCTGCCGACCGGTACGACCAAGTCATCCTAGCTGACGGAAGAGCTCGGCGCGCCACAGGGCGGGAACGCTCCGGCGAGGGCGAGTTGCCGATCGAGGCCAAGCGCTACCAGCTCGCGGCCTTGACCAGCGACGAGTACCGGCCTGATACCACCGTGGACTTCGAGTGGACCGGACGTCGTTTTCACCCGGGCCCCAACGCACACTGGAAGACTTCAATCGAGGGGCTGCAGAGGCTCGGCACCGCCGGGCGAATCGAGGCCACTTCGGGCGGATCTCTTCGATATCGACGGCTACTCGACGACTTCGCAGCCACCGAGATCGGAAATCTCTGGTACGACATCAGCGGATCGGTTCAGAGTCGAACTGATCCCAAGGTCTACGTCGTTCAAAGCTCAACGGCGCTCATCGCCCGCTGCCTTCTCATGACCACCGACCCCGGCGATCTCGTCCTCGATCCCACCTGCGGCTCGGGGACGACGGCGTACGTCGCCGAGGAGTGGGGCCGGCGCTGGATCACCATCGACACGAGCCGTGTCGCGCTGGCGCTCGCCAGGACGCGCCTCATGGCCGCCAAGTACCAGTACTACCTGCTGGCCGATTCGCCGGAAGGCGTGAGGAAGGAAGCCGAGATCACCGGCCGGGTGCCGCCGGCTTACCGGACCGATTGCGACATTCGCAAGGGCTTCGTCTACAAGCGCGTCCCTCACGTCACGCTCAAGTCCATTGCCAACAACCCGGACATCCGCGAGGGCATGGCGCGCGAGGAGATCGGCGCAGCGATCGCGCGTCACGCCGACACCGAGACGCTCTACGACAAGCCGTACGAGGACGCCAAGAAGATCCGCGTCTCGGGGCCGTTCACCGTTGAGAGTCTGTCGCCGCACCGCGTGATCGCCACCGACGTCGAACGCCCCGTCTCCGAGCAGGACGCCCAGCGCGACGCCGCGGCCGGCCAGTTCGAGACGATGATCATCGACAACCTGCGGAAGGCGGGCGTGCAGAACACAAGGCGCAACGAGCGGCTCGTGTTCGACCGGCTCGAGCCGCACGCCGGGACCTGGATTCACGCCACCGGCGAGTACACCGACGCCGAAGGAAAAACGCGCCGGGCGGCCGTGTCCATCGGTCCCGAACACGGCACCGTGGGGCCGCAGCAGATCAAGGAAGCCGCCAAGGAAGCGGTGCAGGGCATCGGCTACGACGTGCTCATCGCCTGCGGCTT
>Ga0315273_10002448_pt1 | contig 21918 bp, 13 predicted proteins | sample YL17G02_0_MG_FD_205753 | JGI IMG/M metagenome (GOLD analysis project Ga0315273, IMG submission 205753) | Sediment microbial communities from Yellowstone Lake, YNP, Wyoming, USA - YL17G02_0 | ecosystem: Environmental > Aquatic > Freshwater > Lake > Sediment | place: USA: Wyoming | collected... | reverse complement strand
ACCAGGTAATATTAAACTACATAATGCGTCATACGGGTATTTGGATCTCCGCCGGAATGAAAGAGTTACGGCCGGCGTCGGAGTCCGTTAACGGAGCTCTGAGCCAGCAAGCGCGGGTCCGGGCCGAGTCACCATCCGGCGCAAGTCGGCAAACTTCAGATGGTGGACACATCACGCCGAAAACGTGGGTCAGAAATACTCGGAGGGTTCATGTTGGGGTTTTCCCGGGTCATTGCCAGTTTCGTCTGCCTGCTTCTCTCGTGCGTCGCGGCCGTCGCTCAGTCGCCCAAGCCGCCAGCCGCCAACCGGGCGATGTTCGCGGTCAGTCGGGCCGCGTCGTCCATCATCGTCGACGGGGTCCTGGACGAGCAAGCTTGGCAGCAGGCCGTGAACGTGCCCGTGGCCTACGAATGGGCGCCGGGGGACAACATCGCGCCACCCGTCAAGACCGACTGCCTGGTGACCTACGACGCGACGAACCTCTACATCGCCTTTCGGGCCTACGATCCCCGGCCCGCCGAGATCCGCGCGCACCTCATGAACCGCGACGATACGAACACGCTCATCCAGGACGACCACGTCGGCCTCATTCTCGATACGTTCAACGACGAACGCCGCGGGTTCCAGTTTCGCGTGAACCCGCTGGGGGTCCAGGCCGACGCGATCTTCAGCGAGCAGGACGGCGTCGAGGACTTCTCGTGGGACATGATCTGGGAATCCGCCGGTCGCATCACCGCCGACGGCTACATCGTCGAGATCGCGCTGCCGCTCAAGCAACTGCGCTTCCAGGCGCGCCAGGACGTGCAGACGTGGGGGTTCCAGGCGTTCCGGTCGTGGCCGCGCAATGTCCGCCACCGGCTGTCGTCACACCGCCTCGATCGCAACACCGGCTGCCTGCTGTGCCAGGCGGACAAGCTCACCGGGCTCGCGGGACTGGCGCAGGGGCGCAACCTCGAGTTCGATCCGACGGCCACCTTCGCGCGCACCGAGCGGCGGAGCGGAGCCGCCGATCCCTCGCTGTCGCAGAAATCGTCCAACGGCGACCCGGGCCTCAGCGCGCGCTGGAGCATCACGCCGAACACGACCTTCAACGGCACGATCAACCCGGACTTCTCGCAGATCGAGGCCGACATCGCCCAGCTCGACGTGAACCAGCGCTTCGCGCTCTACTACCCGGAGAAACGCCCGTTCTTCCTCGAGGGCATCGACTTCTTCGCCACGCCCGCGCAGGCGGTCTTCACGCGCACGGTGGCCGATCCCGACTTCGGCGCCAAGCTGACGGGCAAGCAGGGCGCGAACGCGGCTGGCGTGTTCGTCACGCGCGACCGCATGAACAACCTGGTGTTCCCGTCGAACCAGGGCTCCGGGTCCACGACACTCGACGCCGACGTCACGACGGTGGTCGGGCGGTACAGAAGAGACGTGGGCCACGGCTCGACGATCGGGGCGCTTTACGCCGGCCGCGAGGGCGGCGCGTATCACAACCGCCAAGTCGGCGCCGACGCGTTCTGGCGCCTCACGCGGTCCGACTCGATCCGCGTGCAGTTCATCCGGAGCGACACGCAGTACCCGGGGCAAACGGCCACGGACTTCGGGCAGTCCGGCGGGGCGTTCGGCGGCAACGCCGTGTACCTCGACTACCAGCACCAGGCGCGGCAGTGGCTCGCCTTCTCGTCCTTCGAATCCTACGGCGGGGGATTTCGCAGCGACACGGGGTACATTCCGCGCGTGGACCTGCGGAACACGTTCGGCCAGGTGCAACGCCGGTGGCAGCGCGGCGCCGGCGCCTGGTTCAACGTGATCGACGTCGGCGTGCGCGGTTGGCGGAGCACGGACTCGTCGTGGACGCTGACCGACCAGACCTTGGCGGCCTTCGTGAACTACACGGGCCCGTACCAGAGCCAGGTCCAGTTCAACGTGCCGACCGACATCACCGTGTTCGGCGGCGTTCGGTACGAGTACCTCCGGCCGAATTTCGTATTCGGCATCAAGCCGAGCGGCAAGACGAACGTGCAGCTCACGGGCCGCTTCGGTGGCGGCGTGGATTTCGCCAACGGGCGCCAGGCGACCTCGGCCGTCCAGGTGGGCCCCCGGTTCGAGTATCGGCCCGTGAAGCGCGTGAACCTGTCGCTCCACTACAACCTCGATCAATTGTCGGTGGACGGCGGACGCCTCTACCGCGCCAATCTGGCGCAGCTCAACGCGGTCTTCCACCTGAACGTCCGCACCTTCGTCCGGGCGATCCTGCAGTACACCGACATCTCACGCGATCCTTCCCTGTACGGGTTCCCGGTCGAGCCGCGGACGCGCCGGCTGTTTTCCCAGTACCTCTTCTCGTACAAGTTCAATCCCCAGACCGTGCTGTTCCTCGGGTACTCTGACAACGCGGCCGGGACCCAGCGGATCGACCTGCGGAAGCAGGACCGGACGTTCTTCGTGAAGTTGGGCTACGCCTGGGCGCTGTAGCCGGGAACCTCTGCAGACTTGCCCTCGTAATACCTTGTGACGCAAGGCTTCTGGTGACACAAGGTCTTTGGGAGGGTCGCCATGGCACGCACAACCCAGCGCACAGGCGGCACTGGTGCATCCGAGAGCTGGCAGGAGCAACTTCGCCGTGGGGGGCTGGAACTGGCCATCCTGCTCAGCCTGACGCGCGATCCCCGCTACGGCCTCGCCATCATCCGCCATCTCGAAGACTTCACCGACCTGGTTGTCACCGAGGGGACGATCTACCCGATTCTGGCGCGTCTCAGCCGCGACGGGCTGGTCGAGGCCGAGTGGCGCGAGACGGGCGCCCATCCGCGCAAGTATTACCGACTGACCCCTGGCGGCCGGGCACGGCTGGCGGAGATGACGGCGTCGTGGAAGGACTTCGCGGCCAAGCTCGATCGGCTGGTGGCCGCGGCAGAGGAGGGAAGCCATGAAGCTCGCTGACACCGGCGAATCCCGCGTCCGAGGGTATCTCTTCGTGCTGGAACGGTCGCTGCGCTCCTTCCTTCCGCGTGAGGTGGCGGCCGACGCGGTGCGCGAGGTCGAGTCGCACATCCGCGAGCGTGTCGATCAGGCCGAGGCCGCGCCGGACGAGAGCGCGGCCGTCGAACGCATCCTGGCGGAACTGGGGCCGCCGCTTCGCGTCGCCCAGGCGTATTCGCACGAGATGACGCTGGACGAGGCAGTGGCCACCGGGCGCTTCGTGCCGATGCTCCGCGCGCTGTGGCACGCCGCGACGACGTCGGTCGTCGGGTTCCTGTGGGCACTGTTCGTGTTCGTCGGCTGGACGGTGGGCCTGTCGTTCTTCGTCGTGGCCTTCGTCAAGGTGATCCTCCCCAACAACGTCGGCGTGTTCCTGCGCGATGGGGCGTTTTCCGGCGCGGGGGTGATGCTCTGGCTCCCGCCCGGCATCGAAGCGCACCCGTTCGGCTACTGGGTGATCCCGGTCTCGCTCGCGCTGGGCCTCGGGATTCTCGTCGGCACGCAGCGCGCGTCGCGGCGCATCCTCGGCTGGATGCGTTCGCGCAGGCCGCCGGCGCGGATCGCGGTGAAGGTCGAGGTGCGGGAGCGGTAGCCGGATGGAACCTCTCGGCCGTTCAGGCGTATTCCCAAGTGTGCTGTCGCTCATCGGCCGCGGCGGCCAAAGGACGATTCGATGTCTACACTGCTGCACGATTTGCGCTACAGCCTCCGCCTGCTCCTGAAAGCGCCGGGGTTCACCCTGACCGCCGTGCTGGTGCTGGCGCTGGGGATTGGTGCCAACGCCGCCGTGTTCAGCCTGGTGAACGGCCTGGTGTTCAAGCCGCTGGCCGGCTCGGAGCGCCCGGGCCAGGTGGTGGGCATCTACTCGCACGACCGCACGCGCCCCGACTCCTACCGCGCGTTCTCGTATCCCGGGTTCGCCGATGTGCGCGACCGGGCCTCGATGTTCAGCGACGTCGCCGGCTTCACGCTGGCGTTCGTGGGCCTCGGCGAGGGCGATGCCACGCGGCGCGCGTTCTGCGCGGTCGTGACCGAGCGCTACTTCTCGGCGCTCGGCTCCGGCCTCATGGCGGGCCGCACGTTCACCGCCGACGAGGAGAAGCCGGGCGCCGCCACGCCGGTCACGATCGTGAGTTACCAGTACTGGAAGAGCCACGGCGCCGACACGGCGCTGGTCGGCAAGACCGTGCGGATCAACTCCAGGGTCTTCACCGTCGTGGGCATCGCCCCCGCCGGCTTCACCGGCACCTCCGCCCTGGCCTCGCCCGAGGTGTGGGTCCCCATCGGGGCCTACGAACTGGTCGTCAACGACTTCATGCGCGGCGACGGGGCGACCTCGATCGCCGACCGTCGCAGCGAGGCGCTGATGCTCATCGGCCGGCTGCGTCCGGGGACGACCGAGGCCGCTGCCGCCCCGTCGCTGCTGACGCTGTCGGACCAGTTGGAGAAGGCGTACCCGGCCGAGAACAAGAACCAGCAGCTCAGCGTGCACCGATTGTCGCGCGTGTCGATCTCCACCAGCCCGCGCGACGATGCCGGGTTGATGACGCCGTTCGTGATCCTGATGGTGATGGCCGCGATCGTGCTGCTGGTGGCCAGCCTGAACCTCGCCAACATGATGCTGGCGCGCGGGACCGCGCGGCGCAAGGAGGTGGCCATGCGCCTCGCGCTGGGCGGCACGCGAGGCCAGATCGTCCGGCAGTTGCTGACCGAGGGCGCCCTGCTCGCGCTGGCCGGCGGGCTGGCCGGCCTGATCCTCGGCTACTGGGGGGTCAGCCTGCTCGTCTCGTCGCTCCTGCCGCTGTCGCCCGTGCCCCTCGCCTTCGACGCGCGGCCCGACCTGCGCGTGCTGGCCGCGACGTTCGCCTTCTGCGGTCTGAGCACGATCCTCTTCGGTCTCGGTCCGGCATGGAGACTGGCCCGGACCGACCTGGTCTCGCACCTCAAGGAGCAGGCGGGCGAGGACGGCCGCGCCGGACGGTTCCGGCGCTTCGGCGCGCGCAACGTCCTGGTGGCCACGCAGATCGCGTTGTCGCTCGGCCTGCTGACCGCGGCCGGGCTGTTCATGCGCGGCGCGATCAAGGCGGGCGCAGCGGACCCCGGCTATCGGCTCGACGGCCAGGTGCTCGTCGCCCTCGACACGAGCCTGGCGGCGTACAACGAGCCGCAGAGCCGGCAGATCTACCGCCGCCTGATGGAGCGCGTCCGCTCGGTGCCCGGCGTCGAGGCGGCCAGCCTGGCGTCGATCGTCGCCTTCGGCGAGATCAGCGAGGAGAAGAGGATCCAGAAGGGCGGCACGCCGCCGGGCGTGGGCAAAGACGGCCGTCGCGTCGGTATCAACGCGTCCTACTACGTGGTGGGTTCGGACTACTTCAAGACGCTGGACGTTCCCGTGCTGCGTGGTCGCGGCTTCACGCTGGCGGAGGAGCAGGACGCCAACGCGCCGGCGGTGGCGGTGATCGACGAACCGCTGGCCCGTGCGCTCTTCCCCGACCGGGATCCCGTCGGCCAGCAGATCCAGTTGGCCGCCAGCGACGACGGGGACCCGAAGGGCAACGGCCTGGTACTCGAAGGGCAGTCGGCCGGCCCGCAGGTGATGGAGGTCGTCGGCGTCGTGAAGGGGCTGCGCCACGACCTGTTCGACAAGGCCCCCGTCGCGCACATCTATCTGCCGTACGGCCGGCAGCACCGCAGCTGGATGAACCTCCATCTGCGCCTGGCCTCGAGCGACCCGACAACCGAAGCGGCCATGTTGCAGACCGTCAGGCGGGAATTGCGCGCGGTGGACGAACGGCTTCCGATCCTCGGCCTGAAGACGCTCAGTCAGCACCGGGATACGAGCGTGTTCTACTGGGCCGTGACGGCGGGCGCCCGGATCTTCACCATCTTCGGTGCCCTCGCCATGTTCCTGGCCGTCGTCGGCCTCTACGCGGTGAAGGCGTACGTCGTGGCGCGTCGGACGCGCGAGATTGGCATCCGGATGGCCCTCGGCTCGACACCCTGGAACATCCTCGCGCTGGTGTTCAAGGAGGGCCTTGGCCTGACGGCGGCCGGCCTGGCCGTGGGATTCCTGATCGCGCTGGGCATCGGGCAGGTGGTCGGCAGCATGCTCTACGAGGTGAGCGGCTTCGACCCGGTCGTGTTCGCCGTAGCGCCGCTGGTGCTGGCGGCCGCCGCCATGGCGGCCTGCTACCTGCCCGCGCGGCGGGCGACGCGCATCGCGCCGGTCACGGCGCTGCGCAGCGAGTAGGGCCGGTGGGCGGTGCCGGCTCCCCAGGTCGGGTAGGGCGGCCCTTCAGGGCCGCCGTCCTCGCCGGGCCTTCAGGCCCGGCGCCCCACGCACGCCTCGCTCACCGAATCGTGCCCGATCGGTACAGGTAGCGATCGCCCTCGTTATCGCACGCGATGGCGCGCGTGCCGGCGGCCAGGCGCTCGATGGCCCGCGCCGGCTCCTCGTGCGAGTAGTCGATCGGGCCCACGTGCATGGGAAAAGCGACGGCGGGCTTCAGCAGAGGAGCGAGTTCCGGGAGCGGGTCTACGGGGAAAGCAAGCTGTCGCTGAAGGAACAGTTGCTGTACATCCGGCACCTGCTCAAGCTGTTCCGCTACAAGGCCCCCGAGAACGTCGCGTTCTTCCACCGCCTCAAGAAGGACCTCTCCCGGCTGGCGCTCCCGTCGCTGCAGCAGGCCGTCGAGCAGGATCCGAAGAACGCCAGGTATCACTTCCACCTGGGCATGGCGGACTTCAAGGCCTGCGACTGGATCAAGGCCAAGGCGTCGCCCGAGGCGGCGCTCAAGCTGGATCCGGGCTTCGACGACGCTGCGGAGGCCGGGAAGACGCTGGCGGGACTGCGGTAGCGCGGCAGCGGGCGCCCGTCGGCGGCCGGATCCGCGGGTCCGACGTCCTGCCCGCTCTGAAGGGTCCGCCAGAGGCGGACGCCCACTGGATTCTGCCCGCAGCAAGATAAGGGCGACCAAAGTCGCCCTGAAGGCAGACTTACCGCGCGACCCACCTTGCAAGAACCGCGTGTAACAGATTGTTTGTGAAGGGGTTGGCTGAACTGGCCGGACAACGGCTGAGCGGCTTGGCCCTTGCAGGCTCTTGCACCGTCTCGACAAGCACCCGCGGTCGACGGAGGGGCTGATGTGTCTGGCCAACTCTGGATCGCGGGCGCCAAGCGTCTGGGATTCGTTTTGCCCCCGTGCCCCTTCTGTTCACTTCGGCGGCCCGGCCGAGCGCCCGGTCCGGGCTCGCAGCGATTTCGGAGGCGGCGGCGTAGAGGGGCTGGCCCTCATATGGCCTATCCCCAAGGAGCATTGTCATGAGGAAACTCGTCATTGCCGTTGTGCTGCTGATGGCCCTCGGCGTCGGTGCGCAGGTGGCCCAGGCGAGCCCCGTTCTCTCCTGGGTGGAATTGGGGTTCAAGTCGTCGATCGACGGCGTGGTCTACGACAGTCCGTACGGGTCGGCGTGGCCCCCGACCGGCGCCGTCTTTTCGGCCGGCTTCCTGGCGACCGGGCTGGGCACCGTGACCTACACATTCAGTGCGCCGGGGACCCACTACGTGGCCGCGTTCTTCGACTATCAGTTCGAGGAGCCGTTGGTCAGCAACGGCATCTTCGACGAGTTTGCGTACTGGGGAGGTGGCAGCGTGCCCGCCGGGTGGAGCGGGAGAAGCGACGACCCTTGGGGGGCAGGGACCCCTTTTCCGCCGCCGATCTATGCCCAGTTCACGACATTTGACGCCCTCAACTCGTTGAACAACTGGGTCTTCATGAGCCCTGAGCATGACGTCTCGGTGGCGCTCGGCTACGCCTTCACGCTCAATGCGGGGGACCCGGCGAAGAAGGTGATCTTCAGGGTGTCGGACGCGCCGTTGCCGGGCTTCTTCATCCAGCAGGAGGATGGGCCGTCGCAGCAGTCGGTCTACTTCTCCGGGACTACGCAGGACGTGGGCGGCCCTGTGATTCCCGAGCCGGGCACGCTGACGCTTCTCGGTCTGGGCCTTGCGGCGGCGGCGAGGCGGCTGCGCCGTCGCGCGTAGCGGTGCACCGTTTGTCGGCTCTCTATCCGGTTCCACCCCGGCCGGGCTTTCTGCCCGGCCGGTTTTCCTGTTTGGGCAGGTTCCCGCGAGCTACTCGAAGGAGCTGGGCATGATCAAAATCAGTCCCTGGCGCATCGTCCTCACGCTGGCCTTGGCTGTGGCATTCTTCCTCCCGACCGCAGCGATGGCCGCACCGCCCGTCGTCAAGACGGTGCCGTGGGTTGCCACCAACCCCCTGATCGCGCACGATACATACCCCGGCAAGGCGGTCACGCTGAAGGGCACGTCCGACATCCAGGGTAGCGCCATTTCGTACCGCTGGCAGTTCGGTGACGGCAGTGCGGACGCGACGGGCACGGTGTCCAACCAGTGGGCCATCGAAGCGACGCACACCTATGCCGGCGCGACGGACGAGATCTTCGCCGCCACGCTGACGGTCACCAATGTCAGCACCGGCGAAATCGGCTTTGCCACGTACCTCGTCCAGATGAAAGCCAAGAGCCTGGAAGTCGAGGCCAACATCGCCATCGACGAAGGCCTCTGGTATCTGCACAAGACCCTCTACCGCGCTGGCACGGGCGGCTCATGGATGTCAGGGTGTAGTGGCCAGGCTTGCGCGGGCTACATCGCCGTGCAGGCCGCGAACGCCAACGCGTTCTTCGTGAACGGCCATCGCGAAGACGGGCCGGGCACGAATCCGTACACGGAGACGGTTCAGCGCGCGATGCGCACGTACTTCCTATCGGTCAGCGCCGGCTCAACAGGGGCGGCGAGGACGTACACGGTAGGGAGCTACAATGCCGGCTTCGTGCCACCGCCGGGCCCGGTCGATTCTGACTGCACGAATTGCGCCGCCGGGGATCCGTCCAAGAACGGCCTGTACTTGTACATCGGTAACGACACCTACCAAATGGGCATGGTCGTAACCGCCCTCGCGGCGAGCGGCACGCCCGACAGGGTCGCTACGACTGGCCCCGCGAACGTTGTGGGTCGCACCTACCGCGCCATCCTGCAGGACATGGTGGACTGGTTCGTGTGGGGCCAGAATTCCGGTGGTAACCAGTCGGGATTTGGCGGGTGGCACTACGGGGCGCAGTACGGCAGCGCCGACAACTCCACCGCCCAGTGGGGGGGCATCGCGTTGCTCGCGGCCGAGGGGTTCGGCAAGAAACAGTACAGCCCATCGGACCCCGGCATCCAGATCCCGCAGGTCGTGAGGCAGGCGAACCCGTACTGGCTGAAGAACACGTTCTACCTGACCGGCGCCGGCAACATCTACGGCTACTTCCTCTATTCGGCTAACTATAACCCCTGGTCGCTCTGGGCCACCACCCCGTCCGGCATGGTCCAGTTGGCGCTCGACGGGCTCGGTCGCGGCGGCACCGACGTGAAGTGGGAGAAGACCGAGAAGTACACGCGCGACAGCTTCGGCAACACGGGCGGTTGCAACGGGGTCAAGGAGTACTACTACGGCCTCTATGCCTTCGTGAAGGCCATGCTGCTGCACGTGGACGAAGGCACCGGGCTGAAGGATCCGATCACGCTGCTCGGTGGCGATCTGGACTGGTACGCGGCCGAGACCAGCAAGGGCGCGCCGACCGACGGGGTGGCTCGGACGCTGATCGGAGACCAGACCGGGGGCTACTGGTGGGGGCACTGGTGCGGCTCCTCGGCTCAGGGCTACTTCGAGACCTCCTGGGCGATCCAGATGCTCAACCGGACCGTCACGGAATCGGGTGCCCCGGTCGCCGTGGCGAAGGCGATCCCGAACCCGGCGGTGGCGGGAGGCCAGGTCACCCTCGACGGCTCGGCCTCGTTCCACCAGGATCCCACCAAGGGCATCGTGAAGTGGGAGTGGGACATCGGGAATGACGGCACCATCGATCTGACCGGGCCGGTCGTGGCGTGGACCGCGCCGACCGTTCTCGGCAACTACCAGGTGAGACTGCGGGTGACAGACAACTTCGGCGTGGGGACCACGGCCAGCACCATCATCACTGTGGAGGTCTCGATCCCACCGCTCCCGCCGACCGCGAACGCGGGCGGGCCGTACAACTTCTGTGCGACTTCGCAGCCGTGGTTCCTCGATGGCTCGAAGAGCGTGAACCCCGACGAGGGCGTGAAGGCTCCGGGGTGTCCGAGCTGCCCCGGCGACACGATCCAGTCGTACCTGTGGGATCTCAACAACGACGGGACCTACGGCGACACGAGCGGCAAGACGCCGAATGTCACGTCGTACTTCACCGGGAGGGGGATCGGCAGCTACCTGATTCGGTTGAAGGTCACCGACACCACCGGCACGTCCTTCCCGGGGATGACCGACCTGTTCGGGACCGGCTCCGCCCAGGTGAACGTGCTCGATCCGTCCGACGTGAGGTGCGCGGGCTGCGCGGTCCTTAGCGCCCGGGCGGCAGGCAGGCAGGTGCAGTTGACCTGGACGGCGGTGAGCGGTGCGGCCGGCTACAGAATCTATCGAGGCACGGTGAACGGCGGCCCGTACGTCCAGATCGCACAGGTGCCGGCCATCCAGTTGATGTACATCGACGCCAACACGACGGTTGGATTGACCTACTACTGGATTGTGCGACCGCTGGCACCAAACCTGAACGAGATTTGCCAGTCGAACCAGGTGACGGCGAGGATCGCCGGCCGCTGACATCGCGACAGGTTGGCGGCAGTTTGTGATGCTCCACTGGCCGGGCCCGGCCACGTTCCCGGGCCTGGCCAGTGCTTTCTTCGGCCAGGTGGAATCGTCATTTCGCGACGGTCGAGGGGTTCCAGAGATGAACATGAGGTCCAAGGTCGTCGCGCGTTTCGGGTTCCTGGTTGGGGTTTGCACGCTGACTGCAGCGGTGATGCTTCGTGCGCAAGCCCCTCAGGTTGCGCCGCCGTCGCCCCCGCGGTCCTCCGTGGCGGTGAAGGCGCCGATCTACGTCTTGCTGCAGACCACGATCGACGACGAAATCAACGCGCCGGCCAGCATGGACCGGCTGCCTCGCACCCTTAAGGTGATGGAGAGCCTCCAGGCTCGTGCAGCCGCTTTCCATCCCGTGTGCCTGTTGCAGTTCAACGGGGTGGCAGCTGACCGCCTGGGCCGCGAGAACTACGCAACGCACATCGCCGATACCGTCAAGGACCACGTTCGGCGTGGCTTGGTGGAGATCGGCTACGACGGTACCGAGGAGCCGACGTTCGTCTCTCGGCCGCGGCCGAATCTGCGCGGCGCTGATACTCCCGAGAAACGGTCGCTGGCCAGACTCCAGGCCAACCAGTGGTTCCTGACCGAGTGGAAGGACACGCTCACGGGGGAGCCCGATCCTTCACGGACGGGTGGGTTCAAGCGGGTCCAGGAGGTGTTTGGCCGGGTGGATTTCGCGCGCGGCATCACCTTCGAGCCCTGGTACGCCGGGGAAGTAGTGCACGCGCTGGACGCGTTGGGCGCGCGGCCGGTCCTCGTCGGGTTCCTGGACCCGACCCTGTATCCGGCGCGCAACTTCGACGGCTACCGTGGAGGCGCACCGATGATCAGCGCGATGCTGACGGCCGACGAGCGCTGTGCGCCTGAGGTATTCTGGCTCGACACGGTGCTCCGCGTGTCCGACTACGGGGCCCTTGGCGAGCGGGTGTTCAACGCCTACGAAGGGCCCGAAGCACTGGCGAAGCTGCTCGAGGGGCTCGATGCGTCGAAGCTGCACGTCGTGCAGGTCAGGCTCGGACATCCGGCGGTCTACATGAAGCCCGGCTTCGGGGCCCGTAACTACCAGACACCGCTGGAACATGCCTACGACAACCCCAAGGCGCCCAACCTCCCACCGGCGGCGGTGCGGTCGCCCGACGAGCGAGCCACGGTCTACGCGCAGGAAGATGCGGTGCTCGACTGGCTGGTCGGCAAGTTCTTCCCGGAGAACCCGGGCAGCCGTTTCGTCTCCATCCAGCAGCTCGCGAACCAGGCTTCGGCCGGCCTCTCCGATCCGGTGACCCAGGCGGAACTTGCGGAAGCCGCCTCGAAGCTGATCGACAGGACCCAGACGGCAATGATCGAGTTCCCGCCGTTCGTCCGGGTGGGCACGCGGTTCTTCTCGATGGCCGACCTGTTTGGCTTGCTGACGGTGGCTCTGGGGGACGCGGGCGCGGCCGGCTCGCGGCCGGCCTCGACACGGCCGCTCCGGCTGTTCGGCCCCGTGGGGATTGAAGAAAGCAATCAGGTCGCCGGTGTTCGAGTGCCGATCGCGGCACTCATGCGCGAGTGCGCCCAACTCCGTGAGCGGCTGACGACGGCGGGCTGGACACCGATTCCCCGCAACGCCGTGCCCTCGTCTGTGACAGTCGGAAGCGTGCGCCTGACGGCCGCCCAGTTCCTGCGGGCAATGGCCGAGGCGTACGTCGCGCCGGCCGGGACGACAGAGGTCGAGGCGAGGTGGGTTCGGGGCACGACCACGGTCGGAGGGAGTTTCCCGCCGACGAGACTGCCGACAGACAGAGGCGGCGTCTGGACCCTCAGGCCGGCTGCCATTCGGATCGGCAAGTAACCTGCGACCGCTCCCGGGGTGGTCTCGGGCGAGGACGTCAACCACCATTTCCACCTCACCGTAGAGGCGGACCGCCTGGCCGGCGACGTGTCGGCCAACGATCACGGCCACACGTGGAAGGGAACGGCCCGCTTCGACAGACCGAAGCCGAAGGAGAACGAGCAGAACGAGCAGAAGGAACCAATCGATCGTCTCGAAGCCCCCTTGTTCCCGATGGTACGGTCGTCGGGCGCGGCACGTCCGCGGACGAGGGGTCTGTCGACTCCTCGCTGCAAGGGAGATGTCATGGGTGTACTAGCGAAGGTGAAGGCTGTCTGTCTGGCGCTGCTTCTGCTGCCGGGTGGTTCCGTGGTCGCCCGGGCGCAGGTCACAACAGGGAGCATTTCCGGATACGTCATCGATCCGAGCGGCCGGCCGATCGCCAACGCGACGGTGGAGGTGGCCGACACGGCGCGCGCGTTCGCCCGGACAGCAACCACAGACGACACGGGGATGTACCGCCTGGCGGAACTGCCGCCAGCCACCTACGACGTCTCTGCTGCGGCGCAGGGCTTTGCGAAGGCGATGCGCCAGCAGGTCCACCTCGTCGTCAATGGCCACCTGCGCCTGGATTTCCGCGTGGCCATCGCGGGAATCTCACAGACCGTCAACGTGACCGCGGCGGTGGACCCGGTACAGGTCGAGTCGGCCGAGCTCGGCAGCGTCATCGATCAGCGGCGGATCCAGTCGCTGCCGCTGAACCGCCGCGACTTCCTCCAGCTGGCGATGCTCACGCCCGGCGTCACCCCCCCGGCCGAGGGCTCGGAGCTGTCCTCGCGCGGTGCGTTCGCCATGCACGCCAATGGCGGCCGGGAGGAGCACAACAACTTCCTCCTGGACGGCGTGGACAACAACGACCCGTACGTGAACCGCTACGTCGTCCAGCCGCCGGTGGACAGCATCCAGGAATTCAAGATCGCCACCAACAGCTATAGCGCCGAGTACGGGCGGAGCGCCGCCGGCCAGGTGAACGTCATCACCCGGAGCGGCAGCAACCGGTTCGATCTTTCGGCGTACGAGTTCCTCCGGAACGGGGCCCTCAACGCGCGCAACGCCTTGGACGACTCCGCCGACAAGCCGCCGTTCGAGCGGAACCAGTTTGGCGTGAGCCTGGGTGGCCCGCTCGTGCGCAACCGCACCTTCGCGTTCGCGAGCATCGACTTCCTGCGCGAGCGGCGGACCGTGACGCGCCTCTCGACGGTCCCGACCGACCTGGAGCGCAGCGGCAATTTGTCGCAGCTCTCCACGGCGGTGGTTGACCCGTTCACACGCCAGCCGTTCGCCGGCAACATCATCCCCCCCGGTCGAATCGACCCGATCGCGCTCAAGGTGCTGGACCTGTTTCCCCGCGCCAACCGGCCCGGCCTGGCGGGCAACTACCTGTACGATGCGCCGTTGCGTGAGAGCCAGAACCAGGCCACGATCAGGGTCGACCATCGGCTGTCGGCGAACGGCCAGCTCACGGCGCGTTACAGCTGGGGCCTGGTGGACGCCTCCGATCCCTACGGCGAGGACTCGGACACGGTCCCCGGCTTCGGCAACTCGTACCGGGATCCCGCCCACAACGCGCTGCTGCAGTACCAGCAGGTGCTCGGCCAGCACACGGTGAGCTCGACGCGGTTCGGATTCAACCGGTACTCGCGTGAGATCCTGTCGCAGAACAGCGGGACAGATGTGGGTCGGCTGTGGGGCGTGAGCTGGCTGCAGCTTCCCGAACGCGACTTCGGCTATCCGACGATGACCGTGGCCGGGTTCTCGAAACTCGGCGATGCGATCAACCTCCCGATCCAGCGGCACGCCGCCACCTTCCAGCTGGCGCAGGCCGTGTCGATCGTCCGCGGCCGGCACCAGTGGCAGTTCGGCGGCGAGATCCGCCACCAGCGGCTCGACGGCAACCTGGACATCCTGGCGCGGGGCTCGCTCACGTTCTCCGGGTTCATTTCCGGATCGGGCATGAGCGACCTGCTGCTCGGCCTGCCGTCGTTCGGCTTGCAAGCGAAGGCCGACAACACGCTGCGCCTGCGCACGACGGCCTACAACGCCTACGCCCAGGACGACTGGAGGGTCCGCTCGAACCTCACGCTGAGCCTCGGCGTCCGCTACGAGTACAACACGCCGGCCGTGGACCCCACCAACCACATGTCCAGCTTCGACCTCGCCACGGGCACGGTCGTTCCCGTCGGCACCAACGGCGTGTCGCCGTCGGGCATCGAGCCGGACCGCAACAACGTGGCGCCGCGCGTCGGGATCGCGTGGAAGGTCCGGCCGGGCCTGACCGTGCGCGGCGGCTACGGCGTGTACTACGATTCGGGGATGTTCGAGGTGAACTCGGCGCAGTACTTCAACCCGCCGCAGTTCACGCTCAGCGTTTACTTTCCCACGCAGTTCTCGCTGCTGACGCTCAGCAACCCGTTTCCCTCGAACGGCGGGTTCGCTCCGCCGCCAACGCTCAGCACGCTGAGCCCGGACCTGGTGACCTCGTTCATGCAGCACTGGAACGTCAGTGTCCAGCGCGACCTCGGCTCGGCCGGCACGCTGACCGCCAGCTACGGCGGCTCGAGGGGGAGCAACCTGATTCGCGCACGCGACCTGAACCAGCCGAGGCCCGGGCCCGGCGACGTGCAGGACAGGAGGCCGTTTCCAGACTACGGCAGCATCTTCTTCGTCGAGAGCGCCGGTCGGTCCGCGTTCCACTCGCTGCAACTCCAATACAGCCGTCCGCTCGCGCGCGGCGTGTCGGTCTACGCGGCTTACACGCTCTCGAAGTCCATGGACGATGCCTCGTCGTTCCTCGGCACGAAGGGGGACCCGAACTTCCCGCAGGACAGCTACAACATGGCCGCGCAGTGGGGGCCGTCGAACTACGACATCCGCCACCGCTTGTCGGCGGCGTTCACCTGCCAGCTGCCACGGGGAAACGTGATCACCAGGAACACCGAGTTGCGTGGCATCATCACGCTGCAATCCGGGCAGCCGTTCACCCCGCTGCTGCGATTCGACAACAGCAACACCGGCAATACCGGGCAGCAGAGCGGGTCCGACCACCCGAACCTCGTGGGCGATCCCGTCATCTCCAACCCGACATCGGACCAGTGGTTCAACACGGCGGCGTTCGCGACTCCGGCCGGCTACACCTTCGGGAACGCCGGGCGCAACATTCTCCGTGGCCCGGGATACGCATCCGTGGACCTGTCCCTGGCCCGCCGCGTGGTGCTGGCCGGGGGGCGCACGCTCACGCTCGAAGCGCAGGCCTTCAACCTGTTCAATCGCGCGAACTACGACCTGCCCGAACTGTACGTGGACGAGCCGGCGACCTTTGGCCGGGTCTTCTCGGCCAAGGCCCCAAGGCAGATCCAGTTGGCGGTGCGCGTCAGCTTCTGATCTCGTCCGGGGATTAGACAGACGACGGGTTGTCCGGGGATTGCACGGACGACGCGGATTTCTGGGGTTGGTTTCGCGGACACCCGGCGTTGGTCCCGACCAGCCTTGTGCCACGACGCCCGCTTCGGCCGGCGCAGCGAGGCCCGAGCGGCCGGCTCGGCCGGCCGCCTGTCGACGCCTGCCCTCCGTGGAATCCCGTGCGCCCCGGGCCCTTTCTGCCGCGCCGGAGGCGGCGGACCCGCTTGCGAGGCGCACCCGGCTGAGGAGTCGACTCAATGCGATCAGGACAGTTCATCGCGATCGGCGCATGGCTGGCCGCGTGCCTGCTCCTTGTTTCCTCTTCGGGGGCGGCCTCTGGCCTGCCCCGCGCCGCGGACGTGAATGGCACTGTCCTGGATCAGACGGGGAGCGCGGTGCCAGGGGCCCGCGTGCTGCTCCTCACCTCGTCCGACAGCGAGCTGAGGTCGGCGCTCACCGGCAACGATGGCCGGTTCCGATTCGGGCCACTGGAGCCGGCCGTCTACGTGCTGGCCGTCGAGAAGGCGGGCTTCCAGGGTCAACGCCGCTCCGTGGTCCTCGCCGAAGGCCAGACCTTGACGCTCGACATCACGCTGGGCGTCGGGCCGGTGAGCGAATCGGTCACCGTCACGCCGGCCCGCGGAAACGCGCAGGAGGTGCTGACCGCGCCGCAGTTCGTGACGGTCACCCCCAGGTCGGAGTTTGCGCGCCGCAGCTACACCATCTTCCCGCAGGCGCTCGCCGAGGAGCCGGGCGTGCACGTGCAGCAGACCAGCACGAGCCAGGGCTCGCCGTTCGTCCGCGGTCTCACGGGCCAGCAGGTGGTCGCGCTCATCGACGGCGTGCGGCTCAACAACGCGACGTTCCGCCCCGGCGCCAACCAGTACACGGCGCTGATCGACACGGCGTTTGTCGATCGGGTCGAGATCGTCCGGGGACCGAACGCCGCTCAGTACGGATCCGATTCGCTCGGCGGCACGATCAACGTGCTGACGAAACCGGAGAGCGGGTCCGGCGCGCGCGCCGGCCTGCACGGCAGCGTTACCCTGGCGTTCGGGAGCGGTGACCGTTCGGGTGGAGGCTCCGCGTACCTGAGCGGCGGCGGGCCGCGATGGGGATTCCTCCTGGAAGGCAGCGGCCACCGCGCGCAGGATCTGCGCACCGGTGGCGGGATCGATTCGCACTCGGTCGTCACACGCCTGCTTGGACTCCCCTCGACGATCCTGGGCGACCGTCTGCAAGACACGGCCTACAGCCAGTACGGCGTCCGCGGCAGGTTCCTGCTTCGGCCGGGCCGCAACGACGTCCTGACGGTCAGCTATCTGAGGGGCGCGCAACTCGGCGCCAGCCGGTACGACCAGTTGAACGGCGGGCTCGGCAACCTGGTCAACCGTTTCGATCCGCAAACGCTTGACTTCGCCATCCTCCGCTACGACCGCATCGGCGTGCCGCTCTTCGATTCGCTGTCGGCGACCGTGTCGTTCAACGGCCAGCGCGACGACCGCACCTACCAGAGCGTCAACAACACCAGCCCGGGACTGCGATCGCCGATCTCCGAAGAGCACAACGTCACGAAGGTCTTCGGCTACCAGGCCCAGGCGGCACGCCGGCTGGGCCGGGCGCACGCGCTTGTCGTCGGCGGCGAGCTGTACGACGAGGTCGTCGACTCGACCAGGCAGGACAAGGCGTACAGCCAGGCCACGGGCGATTTCACCAGCGTGACCTCCGTGCGGGCGCGGTTCCCCAACGGCGCGGGGTACCGTACGGCGGCCGTGTTCGCGCAGGACATCTTCCCGCTATGGACCCCACGCCTGAACGCCACGCTCGCCGCCCGCTACAGCCAGTTCCGCTACAGCCAGTCGGCCGCGGACAACCCGGTTGGTGCGGCGGGCCCGCTGGTCCCGACCTACCAGACCACCTTCGGCGAGCCGACCTTCAACACGGGTCTCGTGTTCGCCGTGACCAAGCAGGTGATGATCACCGCCAGCGTCGGCCGGGGCTTCCGTGCGCCGAACGTGAACGACTTCGGCGCGATCGGCCTCTCCGGCGGAGGATTCGAGATCTCTCCGGACGAAGCGATGCGGCTCAACGCTTCCGTGGCGCCCTTCACGACCGGTGCGGCCCAGACGCCGGCACAAATCCGGACTGCCGGGCCCTTGAAGCCCGAGCACCTCTACAACTACGAGGTGGGGGCGAAGCTCCAGCTGTCCCGAATCAGCGGGACGGTGGCGTGGTTCGACTCCGAGATTGAGAACCTGATCGAGCGGCGCGTCGTGGTGCTGGCCCCGGGCGCCGTGGGCACCGTGATTGGCGGCCAGCCGATTGTCCGCCAGGACGCGACGGGCGCGGTCTACACCGCGCTGTCGAACTCGCCGGTGTTCGTGCGGACCAACGCGATACGCGTCCGGCTCCGGGGTGCCGAAGGAGCCGTGATGGTCCGCTTCACGGGCGCCCTGACGCTGAGCGCCAACGCGTCCTACGTTCGGGGCGTGGACCTCGACACCGGACTTCCGCCCGGCCTCGAGAACGGCCTTCCGCCGCTGCACGGGTACGTCGGGCTCAGGTATCAGCCCCGCGACGCCCGCTACTGGCTCGAGGCGTACTCCCACTTCGCGGCCGAACAGACGCGCTTCTCGGCCAACGACCTGGGACAGGCGCGCATCGGCGGCCTCCGGACCAAACAGGAGATCACCAGCTTCTTCAACAATGGCGCAGTGGCCCGTGGACTCGTGCAGAACGGCGTGCTCCTGGCCACCGGCGAAACGCTCGGCCAGGTCCTGACCCGCGTGCTGGGGCCGGACCTGAACGCCCGTGTCCCGCTCTACACGACGAACCCGGGATACGCGACGCTGAACCTGCGGGGTGGCCTCAGGCTGTCGAGCAGGGCAGCGCTGACCGTCGTTGCCGAGAACCTCTTCGACAGGAACTACCGGCTCATGGGATCGGGCATCGACGGCGCCGGGCGGTCTTTCGTCATCCGGCAGTCGTTCACGTTCTGAGGTGTGCGATCGTCGCGCCGATCCGGCACAGCCTGATCGATTCCGAGGTGGTGCTGCGCTGGCAGCCTTGTTGGCTGGCCCCGCGAAACGCGGGGCGACGACATCTTCCAGCGCCACCCTCGGTTCAGGCGTCAAGCCCCGAAGGGGCCTAAGACAAATTCCAGGGCGGTCGCGTGGAACTTGCTTCAATCGTCACGACTTCGGCCCTGGAAGACGTCTGGCAGGCCGTGGTGAAAGTCTGCACGGCCTGCCGGGAAGACGAAACAACGGAAAGAGCAAGATCCCTGGAATCGTTTTTCTCAGGAATTCTGCACATTCCGTTTCTGAAGCCGTTGTTTCGTCCCTACTAGCAGCCCGTGCGCGACTTCCACCACGGGCTGCTAGGGGCTGGTGATGACGCCGGTCGATCTCGCCATCGGTCTCGGGCCGGCGGGTCTGGCCGGCCTGGTCGTGCGGAGCGTGCTGTACGAGGTGAGCGCGCTGGGTCCGGTCACATCTTACGCGGCGCCGCTGCTGCTCGCCCTCGCGACGTCGTTTGCTTACCACGTCCCAGCGCGCCGCGCGATGAAGGTAGCGCCTGCCGAGTGCAGCCGGGACTTGCACCACGGGTGATGGCGAAGCGTCGCCTCAAACCGCCCGGTACGTCGGCGGTTCAGCCCGCTTCGCCTGATCACTTGGTTGTTCGGGGAGCCCGAGATGAAGGGCATTCCCTCCATGTACACCACCGCGCCAGCCCTGCGTGGGGGCCTCGCTGCCCGACTGTCACAAAGGCTGGGTTTCGCGCCAAAGGGCGACAAAAGACTTCCAGTTGGCAGACTCTCGGGCAACCTTCTGACGAAAGTCGGCCATTTTCCTGGCCCCTCGGTGGCAATGGTATTGCGGCGCTTGCCTCATAGCGTTTTCGCGTGCTCCGCTTTGTTGTTCTTTCCGCATGCGGTAGCTCGGCTCGCGCAGAGAAAGGCCGAGCCCGAGTTGGCCCGCTGAGGAACGTGTCAGGCACGGAGGGGAAGATGAAGAAGTTACTGTTCGTCGCTGTCATTCTGCTCGCAGTTTTCCTACTGCCGGCACCGGCATCGGCTAGTCCGATCTGGTACTCGGTCACGTTCACCGGTCTCGACGTGTGGACGTACTCTGCGGACAACGCGGCCCAGGCGCGAACCAATCAGACCGCGCCGAGACGCTACAGGGATTGGACGCAGGTACCACCGGCAAACGTGATTCAGGCAACAACGTACGGCCTGAACGGCGGGTTGCCGGGAACCGGGTTCAACGCGTGGGCTCCGGCGTCCGGCTTCGCGTTTGATTCGATCAACCTCTGGGGTAAGGGAGGAGTGGCCGCGGCGGCGTGGGGCGAGAAGTACGTGACGGTTCCTGACGACGCCAGCAACGGAATCACTTCGTGGGAGCAAGTCGCGATGCCCACAGGCTGGACCGGCGGTATCGTGCTGAGCAATCAGCCGTATAACCCGGGCCCTGGCGCCTTCCCGGTCTGGCGTTCCGGGACGGGAGCCCCACTGAGCCTCGCGAACATGAATGACCCGTCGTTCAGGTTCACGTTCAATGTGCTCATTTCCAACCCCGACGTGGCGTTCGAGCCGGACGGACACCTCCGCGTGTTCTTCGGCGGGTACAGCGATGACTTTCAGGGAATTGGACCGGACAACTACGAGGTGAGCGGCGTCATGGAGCTGGACGCTACACCGGTTCCGGAGCCTGGAAGCATGCTGCTCTTCGGTTCGGGCCTCATGGGACTTGCCACAGCACTGAGGAAGCGACTCCGCAAGTAGCCCGCAGCATTCGATCACTGACAGGGAGGCGGCGCAGACCGCCTCCCTGCTCGGCCTGGTCGATTGTCGCCAGCAGCCTCAGCTCCCCCCGCATCGCGGACACGCCAGCACGTCGAACCCGAAGACTCGCCCACCGGTTCTTGGAAAGCGCGCAGACGCGTTTTCCGCAAGCTTCCACAACGCCCTCTCCTTGCTATAAGGAAAGGCACAACATCAACGGCGCGGAATCGGGGCTCCTTGGCCTAGAATCGACGCCCCTCAGGTGGATCACTTTCCGGGCGGCGTACCGGTCTGGTTTCCGAGCGGCGTCAGCAGCCCCCACGCCGGATGCGGGCCACGGCGCCAGCCCGTGGAGCGACAGCGCCGCACACCCCCACCACGGCGCTCGAATCCCGGCGACCCGTGTGCAACTCCGAGAGGATGCGAGCCTGATGCCTCTGCTCGACGGAACCTCCAGCCCCGTGTCATCGCATACCGAGATATCTCGGTGAGACGTCCAGGTAGTGCGACATGGCCAGGAAACCAGGCAACCTGCAAGGCACCCTGGACCTCCTGGTGCTCAAGACGCTCGCCTTTCGCGGCCCGCTCCACGGCTACGGGATTGCGATGCACGTCGAGGCCGGTTCCGGGGACGTGCTACGCGTCGAGGAAGGGTCGCTGTACCCGACGCTTCATTGCATGGAACTGGCCGGGTGGATCCGGTCGAACTGGCGGGCGTCTGACAACAACCGGCGCGCGAAGTACTACGGCATCACCGGCGCGGGCTCGAGACGGCTGGCCGACGAGGAGCAGAACTCGCGGCTGATCGTCGGTGCCGTCGAGCGCGTGCTGAAGTTCACCTGACCGCAGAGTTCACTCGAGTCGCGCGGTGGCGGGGGCCTCTTCCTCGTCCAGGCCCACGGTCTTCGGACCGGGGGCGGAGGCGACGCGCCTCGCGCGCCGGCACGGGGGCCCGCCACCTCCGGCGCGCAGGATTGATCCGGGGATTTCGCGGATTACACGAAGCGGCATGATGGTGATCCCGGGGCTCGTGCCTGGCCTGGTCGGCTCGCTGGCCAGCGCGCGGGTCATGTCGCGCCTGTTCGAGGACGTGGCACCGGCCGATCCGACAACCGTCGTGGCCGCAACGGTCTGCCTGATGGTGGTCG
>Ga0315273_10002447_pt1 | contig 21923 bp, 21 predicted proteins | sample YL17G02_0_MG_FD_205753 | JGI IMG/M metagenome (GOLD analysis project Ga0315273, IMG submission 205753) | Sediment microbial communities from Yellowstone Lake, YNP, Wyoming, USA - YL17G02_0 | ecosystem: Environmental > Aquatic > Freshwater > Lake > Sediment | place: USA: Wyoming | collected... | reverse complement strand
ACGACTGCCTGCGCGCGCGCTGAACCGCCCGGGCGCTTCGGCCGGCGCGCGGGGTGCGGCGGGAACGGGTGTTTGGCGCCGGGAGCGGGAATCGGTACAATTCGGATCCCATTCCGGTCGTCACGGACCGGTCGCCGGATCCCCATGCTCCCACTCCTCGCACCCCACCGGATCCTGATCCGTCTCTCGCTGGGCGCTCTCGCCGCGCTCGCGTCAGCGCGCCCCCTGCCCGCGCTCGCGCTCTGGTCTTCGAATCCCGCCACCGGGACCCCGGTCTGCACCGCCGACGGCGACCAATGGCCGCTTGCCGCGGTCACCGACGGCGCCGGCGGCGTGATCGTGGCGTGGATCGACGGCCGCGGCGGCATCACCGCCAACGGCCTCGACGCGCAACGGATCGACAGTTTCGGCCGGCCGTCTTGGGCTGCGAACGGCGTCGCCGTCGTCGCCGGCTCGAAATTGGCCCAGTCGCTCGGCGCCGCACCCGATGGAGCCGGCGGCCTGCTGCTGGCGTGGTCGGAGAGCCGCGGCGGCGCCAGGCCCGCGGTCTATGCTCAGCGGCTCGATCCCACCGGCGTCGCGAAGTGGGGTGCCGGTGGCGTGCCGGTCTGCGCGAGCGCCAACGCTCAGTCGGCCCCGGCGCTGATCGGTGACGGCAGCGGTGGCGCGATCGTGGCTTGGATGGACGCGGGCGGTGACTCCGAGATCGTGGTGCGCCGTCTCGATCCCAGCGGTGCGCCGCAGTGGGCGGCGGCCGGCGTGCCGTTGAGCGCGGCCGGCGTATGCGACCAGCGCCCGCGCATCACGAGCGACGGCAGTGGCGGCGCCATCGTGGCCTGGGTGAGCGGAAGCGGTCTCGCGGCACGCCGGATCGACACGGCCGGAACGCTCCTCTGGCCGGTGTCGTATCAGCGATCGGGCGTGCTGCTCACCGATCTGCAGGCCGATGGCCTGGGTGGCGCGCTGATCGCCTGGACCCGCGCGTACACCGTGGGCGCGACGCCGCAGCAGGACGCAGTGGTCCAGTGTCTCGGCCCCGACGGCGCGGAAGCGTGGACGCCGGGCGGTCTCAAGCTCGACACCTCGGGTAACGTGTTCAAGGTGCAGCTCGCCGCGGACGGCGCCGGCGGCGTGTTCGCGGCGTGGGAACACGCGGGTGCGGGCGCGTCGCTGGTACGCGCCCAGCATGTCGGTTCCGGAGGGATCGCAGCCTGGGCCGGCGGCGGGGTGGTGCTCTGTCCGGGTGGTGCCGGCCAGTTCTCGCCGCACCTGGTGAGCGACGGCGCGGGCGGCACGATCGCCGTGTTCGAGGACTACCGGTCGGCCGCGCGCTACGACGTCTACGCCCAGCGGCTGGATGCATCGGGTGTCCTGGCGTGGGGCGCCGGCGGAGCGCCGGTGTGCACCGCGGCCGGCGCGGGGGTGGGCGAGGCCTGGGTGGTGCCGGGACCGAACTCGGCCGCCATCGCCGTGTGGGACGACTTCCGTGGGTTGCCCTATGAGTCGGATCTGTTCGCCACCCGCCTGCTCGGCACCGGCGGCATGGGGCCGACCGCCGTCCCCGAGCCGGGCCGCGCGACGGGCGCGCTGGCGCTGGGAACGCCGTACCCGCAACCCGCGCGCGGGCGCGTCACCTTCCGCTACCGCGCCGCGAACGGGGGTGCGGGAAGGCTGGAGTTGTTCGACCTCTCCGGCCGCCGGGTGCGCGAACTCGAAGCGACCCTCGCCAGCGGCGCCGAGGGTACGCTCACGCTCGCCCTCGTCGACGATGCCGGCGCGGCGCTGCCAGCGGGTGGATACACCGCGCGCTTGAGTGCCTCCGGTGACGTCGCCCGCGTCCCGGTCGTCATCCTGCGCTGAGTGGCGCGCGGGTGCTCCCGCGCGTGCTCGATCCGTCGACCGCGAGATCGCCCGCCGGGCCTTCGGCGCTCCCGGCGACGGTGCGTCAAGTCTTATCGCTTCAGGCCGATAACTCGATGGTGCTGGAACTGGCACAGCGCGTGCTTGCGGGGGTACCGGGCGTTTGCTAGCGTCGGCCTCGAAAGCATCCCACGCCGTTCACCCCACGACCGGATCCCGTCTCCCATGGTCCTCTCGCCCGCCCGCACGCATGCCCGCCCGCACGCCCTCACGGGTGTGGTGCTCGCGCTCGTGCTGCTGGCCGGCTGCGACCGTCGCAGTTCGTTCGATTCGAACGCGCCGTCGGCCGAGCTGCCGGACCAGGAGGCCAGCGACTTCAACATGTCCGAGACCGACCGGGGCCGCGTGGAGTGGAAGCTCTACGCGCAGCACGCCTCGGTCTACAACGCGCGCAACGTGGTCGTCGCGCGCGGTGTGCGGGTCGACTTCTTCGACGAGAAGGGCGCGCGCAGTTCGACCCTCACCTCGCGCGAGGGCGAACTGAACCAGGTCCGCCACGACATGTCGGTGCGTGGTGACGTGGTGGTGCAGACCACCGACGGCGTGCGCCTCACCACGCAATCGCTCCGGTTCATGAACGACAGCCAGAAGATCGTCAGCGACGAGTTCGTCCGCATCGACCGGCACGGCGACGTGCTCACGGGTTACGGCTTCGAGAGCGACCCGAACCTGCAGCACTACGAGTTCAAACGCGAGGTTCGCGCCACCGTGCACACCGCCTCGGGCGGACTGCTGGAGGCCAAGCCGGGGACCCCGGCGCCGCCGCCCCGGCCGCAGGGTGCCAAGCCCGGACCGGGCCGATGAGCGACACCGTGGCCACCGCCATGCCCGAGACGCCGGTCGCGGTCCCGGTCAAGGACGCCCTCGTCGCCGAGGGCCTCGAGCGCTACTACGGCAAGTGGCGCGTCGTGAGCGACGTCAGCATGCACGTGCGCCGCGGCGAGGTCGTGGGGCTGCTGGGACCGAACGGGGCCGGCAAGACCACCTCCTTCTACATGGTGGTCGGGCTGCTGCGCCCGAGCGCCGGTCGCATCCTGCTCGACGGCCGCGACATCACCGAGGAGCCGGTGTATCAGCGCGCGCGGATGGGGCTCGGTTACCTGGCGCAGGAGCCGAGCATCTTCCGCCGGCTCAGCGTGCGCGAGAACGTGCTCGCCGTGCTCGAGACCATGAAGCTGTCGAAGTCCGAACGCGCTCAGCGTCTGGAAGAGCTGCTCGAGGACCTCAATCTCACCCATCTCGCCGACCGCCACGCCCACAAGCTGTCCGGGGGCGAGCGGCGGCGTGTCGAGATCACCCGCGCGCTGGCGCGGCGACCGCAGTTCATGCTGCTCGACGAACCCTTCGTCGGCATCGATCCGATCGCGGTGTCCGAGATCCAGGACGTGGTCGCGCGATTGCGCGACCGCGGGCTCGGTGTGCTCATCACCGACCACAACGTCCGCGAGACCCTGCGCATCACCGATCGCGCGTACATCATGTACGAGGGCCGTATCCTGCTGCAGGGTTCGGCCGAGCAGCTCGCGAACGATCCGAAGGCCCGCCAGATCTATCTCGGCGAGCGCTTCACGCTCTGAACGGGAGTCCGTCATGGAGATCAAGCACTCACTGCAGCTGTCCCAGCGACCGGCGCTGATCATGACACAGCGCCTGCAGCAGGCGCTCAAGCTGCTTCAGGTCCCGACACTGGAGCTGCAGGCGATCCTCAAGCAGGAGATCATGCAGAACCCGATGCTCGAGGAGGTCGACGAACTCACCGAGAGCGAGGACATCCAGGGCGAGGACTCGGCCGACGAGCAGAACAACGAGGAGCCCGAGGAGCCCGGCAAGGAAGACGAGATCGACTGGTCGGAGTACATGCAGGACGGTTCATTGGACCGCACCTACGTGCCCCAGAGCGAGGCGAACCCCGAATTCCTCGAGAAGGTGCAGGTGACGCGCACCACGCTCGCCGAGACCCTGCTCGAGCAGCTCCACTTCCTCGACCTGCCCGACCGCCGTCTCCGCATCGCCGAGTTCCTGATCGGCTCGCTCGACGACCGCGGCTATCTCAGCACCGCGGTCGATGACGTCGTGATCGCGACCGGCCAGCCCGCCGACGAGGTGCTGCAGGCGCTGATGGCGATCCAGGCGCTGGAACCGGCCGGGGTGGGCGCGCGCGACCTGCGCGAGTGCCTGCTCATCCAGCTCGCCTCCCGCGGCGAGAAGGACACGCTGCCCTGGCGCATCATCCACGATCACTTCGATCACATCGTGAACCGCCGCTTCCCCGAGATCGCGCGCCAGCTGCGGGTGTCGGCGGAGGAGGTGCAGGCGGCGGCCGACATGATCGCCACGCTCAGCCCGCGCCCGGGGCTCGAGGTGTCCGACGAGGATCCCAAGTACGTGGTGCCCGACCTGCTGGTCGAGCGTGTCGACGACGAGTATGTCGTGCTGCTCAACGACCGCAATGTGCCTCGGCTGCGCATCTCGTCCGCCTACGAGACCGTGTTGCGCGAGCGCAAGGGGGCGTCCAGGGATTCCGAGGCGGGCAAGACCCGCGAATACATCCAGGGCAAGCTCAACTCGGCGCGGTGGCTGATCCAGACCATCGAGCAGCGCCGCCGCACCATGATCAAGGTGATGAACTGCATCATCCGCGAACAGCGCGACTTCTTCGACAAGGGCATCGCCGGTCTCAAGCCGCTCACCCTGCAGCAGGTGGCGCGCCAGATCGACATGCACGAATCCACCGTGAGTCGCGTGTGCAGTGGCAAGTACGTGCAGACCCCGCGCGGGGTGTTCGAGCTCAAGTTTTTCTTCTCCAGCGGTCTCGAGACCGAGGACGGGGACGACGTCTCCGCGCGCGCCGCAAAGGACACCATCAAGACGCTCATCGACGAGGAGGACAAGAAGGAGCCGCTGTCGGACCAGCGCATCGCCGAACTCCTCCATGACCAGGGGCTCAAGATCGCGCGCCGCACCGTGGCCAAGTACCGGGAACAGCTCAGCATCCTGCCGGCACGTTTCCGTCGACGCGTCGCGTAGGCCTTCGGGCCCGCGCGCCGATCGCGAGGAGCCGTCATGAACATCACGACCACCGCCCGCCACTGCACGCTGGACCTCGATGACAAGCAGTTCGCGAACACCCGGCTCGAGAAGCTCGCGCGTTTCCTGCGTGCGCCGGAGCGCGACCGTGTCGAGTTCCATCTCGTGGTGACGGGAGAGAAGAACCGGCATCAAGCCGAGATCACACTCCGCGTCATGCGGCACGAACTCGTGTCGCGTGAGGGCGGTCTCGACGCGCGCGCGGCGATCGATCTCGCCGCCGAACAGCTCGAGCAGCAGATGCGCCGGCTCAAGGACCGTTCCGCCGAACGCCGCAAGGGCGGACGCGAGCGGCTCGCCGACGGGCCACCGGTGACGGACGGTGCCAATGGGGACGTGTCCGACCTGTTCGACGCCACGGGCGAGGAATGAGGCGGCCGTGAAAGGCGTCAGCGCGACACGCCTGTTCGAGGACGAACGGCAGGAGTTGCAGCTCGACGTGCTCACCGAGTCGCTGCAGTCGCGCCGCGAGATCGCGGTGAGCGACATCCACCGGCCCGGCATGGCGCTGATGGGCTTCGTCGAGAACTTCCTGCCCGAGCGCATCCAGATCCTGGCCCAGACCGAGATGACCTATCTCGCCACGCTGAGCCCCGCCGCCGTGCGCGAGGCGATCGACCGGCTGTTCCAGTTCGAGATGCCGCTCATCGTCGTGTGCAAGGGTCTCGAGGTGCCGCCCTACCTGCTGCAGCGGGCGAATGAATGCCAGGTGCCGGTGGTGCGCACGCCCCTCAGCACCACCCCGTTCATCCATTCGCTCACCGCCTACCTCGACCACCAGTTCGCGCCGGCGACCACGGTGCACGGCTCGCTCGTCGATGTCTACGGCGTGGGGCTGATGTTCACCGGGCGCAGCGCCATCGGCAAGTCGGAGACCGCGCTCGACCTGATCGAGCGTGGCCACCGGCTGGTGGCCGACGACGTGGTGACCATCACGCGCCGGCACGGCGACGTGCTGATCGGGCGCGGCAACCAGCTGCTCCGGCACCACATGGAGATCCGCGGTCTCGGCATCATCGACGTGCAGGCGATCTTCGGCATCCGCTCCATCCGTCTGCAAAAGCGCGTCGAGGTCGAGGTGAACCTGCGCGAATGGTCGGAGGACGAGAAGTACGAGCGCGTCGGCATCGACGAGAAGAAGACCAGCTATCTCGGGGTCGAGATCCCGTTCAGCATCGTGCCGATCACGCCCGGCAAGAACATCACCGTGATCGCCGAGGTGATCGCGCTCAACTACCTGGTCAAGGTGACCGGGGGTTACTCGCCGGCCGAGAAGCTGAACCAGCACCTGATCGAGCTGATGAAGCGCAAGAGCGCGGCCAAGGCGTGGGTGCGGGAGGACACCGAGTGAGCCGCGTCCCGGCGCTGGTGGTCATGCACGCCGACCTCGCCGACGCGCTGCTGCGCGCGGCGGCTAAGGTCTATGGCCCGGTCGACGACGTCGAGGTGCTGTCGAACGAGGGTCTGTCGCGCGGCGACCTCGAACGCGCGATCGATGAGAAGGTGGCGCGCTGGACCCACGGCGGGCTGGTGCTCACCGATTTCTGGGGCGGTTCGTGTCACATGTGCAGCGCGGTCGCGGCACGCGGGCGCGGCGAAGTCGTGGTGCTCACCGGGCTCAACCTGCCGACCCTGATCGACTACCTCCACAATCGCGACGCATTCGATGCCCCCGTTCTGGCCGAGCGCCTGCTCAAGAAGGGGCAGGACAGCATCCGCCTGCAGCGCAGCCAGCCGGAATGATCCGCCGGCGCGCCGTGACGCGCGTGGGGCGCGCGTGAGCTGGACCCTCGTCCGGGTCGACGACCGGTTGATCCACGGCCAGGTCGTGATCGCGTGGGGCGGGCGGTTCGCACCCAGCCGGATCTGGGTGGTGGACGACGCCTCGGCCGCCAACCCGTGGGAGCGCGAACTGCTCGCCTCCGGCGCGCCCGGCATCGAGGTCACCGTGTGCGGGGTGGCCGAGGCGGCGGCGGGGTTCGAGGCCGAGCGCGCGAGACCCGGTGCGGCGTTCCTGGTGGTGCGGGATCTCGCCGCCGCGCTCGCGCTGAGGGAGGCCGGCGCGGTGTTCCCGGTGCTCAATCTCGGAGGACTCCACCACGCGCCCGGGAAGACCAAGTTGAACGAGTACGTCTATCTCGGCGATGCCGACCGCGCCGCGGCGCGCCGGCTGCTGGCGCTCGGCGTGCGGATCGAGGTGCAGGACGTGCCGGCCTCGCCGGCGCGTCCGCTCGCGGAACTCGATCCCTCGGTGAGCGCATGATCCCCGATACGCGATGGGTGTGGACGGCGTTGCTCGGGGGCTTCGCCACGCTCGACGCGACGCCGGTGGGGCAGACGCTGCTGTCGCAACCGCTGGTCACCGCCACCGCGCTCGGCTGGATGTGGGGTGATCTCGAGACCGCGCTCGCGGTCGGCGTGGTGCTGCAGATCCTCGCCGCGAGCACGCTGCCGATCGGCGCCCGCACCCCCGAGGACTACGCCGCCGGGGGTGTGGCGGGCGTGGCGATCGCGATCGCGCTCGCCCGCGCGCACCCCTTCCCGATGGCGCGCGAGGGCGCCCAGCTGCTCGGCGTGCTCGCGGGGATGGTGGTGGCAAGCCTCGGTGTGCCGCTGGTGAAGTGGCAGCGGCGCCGCAACGAGGGGCTGGCGCGCTGGACCGAGGCCGCGGTCCGGGCGGGTGACGAGAAGGCGCTGGGGGCCGCCACCTACGCGGGCGTTGTCCTCGCGTTCGGCATCGGTGTAACGTTCACCGCCGCTTCGGTCGCCATCGGCGTGATCGGGCTCGACGGACTCGCGGGTCGCGAGTCGCTCCGGCTCGCGCACGCGTGGGGACTGGCCGAGCCGCTGTGGATCGGTCTCGGGATCGCTCAGATGCTGTTCGCGTTCATCCAACGTCGTCTCACGCGCGCCGCGGTATTCGGCGGCTCGCTCACCGTCGCCTGGATCTGGCTGGTGCTGAGGACCCGCTGACATGCCGGCACTCTCGCGTGGCGACCAGTGGCGCGTGGCCTGGCGCACGATGTTCCTGCAGGCGACATGGAATTACGAGCGCCAGCAGGGGCTCGGCTGGGCGTGGGCGTTCCAGCCGGTGCTCGAGCGGTTGTACCCGGACGCCGCACAGCGGCGCGAGCGTCTGGCCGAACACACCGCCTACTTCAACACCCAGCCCACGCTGGCATCGCTCGCGCTCGGCGCCGCGGCCGGTCTCGAGGAGCAGCGCGCCGCCGGCACGGGGCCCGACGCCGACGGCATGGCGCGGGTCAAGGGTGTGCTCGGCGCGGCGCTGGCGGCCCTGGGAGATCGCCTGTTCTGGTTCACACTGCGCCCGTTCGCGGCCGCGCTCGGGGTGCTGATGGCGGTGGGTGGCAGCCCGTGGGGCGCGTTGGTGCTCTGGTTGTGCTACGACTCCTTACACCTGACGCTCCGCTTCGCGGGCGTGGGGATGGGATATCGCGCCGGCCCGGCGGTTCTGAGTGGCGCATTGCGGGACCGGCTGGAGGGCCTGGTGCGGCGCGTCGCCGTGCTCGGCTGCGGGGTGCTGGGCATTCTGGTCGCGACCCTGCTCATGCCCCCTGGCGGTGTCCGCATGCTGGCATGGCAGGCGTCACTGCTCGCAGGATTGTTGTTCGGTGCGATCGCGGCACTGCGTTCGCGTCCGTCGCCCACGCAATGGGGGCTCGGGCTCGGTGCGCTGTGCCTGGTGGCCGCGTGGCGCCACTAGGCGCCCACGACCTTCACCCGGAGGACGAGTGACCGAAGCCGACGTCGTGGTGCTCAACGAATCGGGTCTGCACGTGCGCACGTGCGGCGTGTTCGTGCAGGTGGCCAGCCGCTTCAAGGCGGAGGTATTCGTGCGGCACGGGGACGTCGAGGTCAACGGCAAGAGCATCCTCGGCCTGATCGGTCTCGCGGCGGAGAGTGGCGCGGTGCTGCGGCTGCGCGCCGACGGGGCCGACGAGACGGATGCCGTGACGGCGCTGCAGGAACTGGTCGAGAGCCGATTCGGGGGGATGAACTAGTGAAGATGACGGGGATCGGGGCCTCACCCGGGATCGGTGTCGGTCCGGTCATGGTGGTGGTCGCGGAGGAGCTCTCGGTGCGGGAGTTCCCGATCCTCCCGGCACGGGTGGACGCCGAGGTCGCCTTCTTCGAGAACGCGCTGGCGTGTTCGCGGCGCGACCTGAAACAGATCCGCAACGGCATCGCGGCCGAGCTGGGGGAGTCCGAGGCCGCGATCTACGACGCGCATCTGCTCATGCTCGACGACCCCGAGCTGCGCCGAGCGGTGCATTCCGGCATCCGGGATCAGTTCCGGAACGCCGGCGTGGTGTTTCGCGACCACATGAGCGGTGTCGCCGCCAAGCTGGCGCGGGTCGAGGACGAGTACCTGCGCGAGCGCCGTGCCGACGTGCTCGACGTCGAGCGTCGCGTGCTGCGCTACCTCGTGGGCGGCGGGCAGCGCGGGATGTCGGGTCTCACCGAGCCGAGCATCGTGGTGGCGCACGAGATCGGACCCAGCGACGTCGCGATGTTCGAGCGCGATCGCGTGCTCGGGGTCGTGCTCGAGACCGGTGGCCGCACCTCGCACGCCGCGATCGTGGCGCGCGGGCGCGGGATCCCGGCGGTGGTGGGAGTGAAGGGCGCGACGCAGGCGGCGCGCACCGGCGACCTCGCCGTGGTGGATGGCTCGCGTGGCGAGGTCGATTTCCGCCCCGACGAAGCCACCCGGGCGAAGGTCGAGGTGCGGCGCGGCCGGCTCGCCGAGGCCGACCGGGTGTTGCGCGAGCTGCGCACGCTGCCGGCCGAGACCCTCGACGGGCATCGCGTCGAGCTGGGGATCAACATCGAGCTGCCGGGCGAGGCCGCGATCGCGCTCGAGGTCGGGGCCGATTCGATCGGGTTGTTCCGCACCGAGTTCTTCTACCTCGGCCGCGCCGAGCTACCGAGCGAGGAGGAGCAGTACGTCGCCTACCGCGCGGTGGCCGAGCAGCTGGCGCCACGGCCGGTGATCTTCCGCACCATGGACCTGGGCGGCGACAAGGTGGCGTCGTACCTCGGCACCACGCACGAGACCAATCCGTTCCTGGGTTATCGCGGCATCCGTTTCGCGCTCCAGCACCCCGAGGTGTTCCGAGCCCAGCTGCGTGCGATCTATCGCGCCAGCGCGCACGGGCGAGTGCGCATCATGTTCCCGATGATCTCCGATCTGGACGAGCTGCGCCGCGCCAGCGCGCTGTGCGAGGACGTGGTGGCCGAGTTGCGCCGCGCCGGCGTGTCCCACGATCCGAAAGTCGAGATCGGGATCATGGTCGAGACGCCGAGCGCGGTGTGGGTGTCGGATTTCCTCGCCCGCCAGAGCGCGTTCTTCTCGATCGGCACCAACGACCTGATCCAGTACACGCTTGCCATGGACCGCGACAACGAACGTCTCGCGCACCTCTACCAGCCGCTGCATCCGGCGGTGCTGCGCTCGATCCGGCATGCCGCCGACGCGGCGCACGCGCGCGGCCGCTGGGTCGGCGTGTGCGGTGAGATGGCGAGCGACCCGCGTACCGCGGTGCTGCTCCTGGGGCTCGGGGCCGACGAGTTGTCGGTGACGGCGTACGAGCTGCCGCGCGTCAAAGCCGCGATCCGCGGCGTGACCCACGCGCAGGCCAGGACGCTCGCCGAGCAGGCGCTCCTGCTGCCCTCCGCCGAAACCGTCGAGGAACTCATCCACCGCACGCTCGACCCGGTGTTGCCGGCGAACGTCCTCCACAACCAGAACCCCTCATGACCCGGCTCGAACCTCCCTTCGGCATCGATCGCCACGACATGACCGCGCGCATCGACGGGATCCCCGAACAGATCGACGACCAGCTGGCGCGACTCGACGGCTTCCAGTGGGAGGTCCCCGCCGGACCGGCGTTGCTCGCCGTCGGCGGGCTGGGTGGCTCCGCCATCGCCGGCGAGCTGACCGCGGCGCTGGTCGCCGACAAGGCGCCGGTCCCGATGCTGGTGGTGCGCGAGTACGGCTGGCCGGCGTGCGTGCGGCCGGGGGCGCTGGTGCTGCTCAGCTCCTACTCGGGCGGCACCGAGGAGACGCTGGCGCTGTATCGTGACGCCGCCGCGCGCGGCGTGGCGCGGGTGGCGCTCACCTGCGGTGGCCGGCTCGGCGAGTGGTGCGCACGCGACGGCGTCCCGGCCGCTCCGCTGGCGCCCGGCTCGCCGCCGCGTGCCGCGCTCTACGCCTCGTGGGTCTCGGTGACCCACCTGGTCGCGGAGCTCGGCTGGGTGGCCGACGCGGCCGCCCAGTGGCGCGCGGCCGCGGCGCTGCTGCGGGCGCGGCGCGACACGCTCGGCAGCGCCGCTCCCGAGGCCGGCAACCCGGCCAAGAGCCTGGCGCGGAGCCTGGCGGGCCGCCGGGTGCTGGTCTACGCCGGCTCCGAGCGCATCGGCGCCCTCGCCACACGCTTGCGGCAGCAGCTGAACGAAAATGCTAAGATGCTCGGCCATTCGGCGACCGCTCCCGAACTCAATCACAACGAGATCGTGGGGTGGGAGGTCCCGGGCGAGGCGTGGCGCGACACCGCGGTGCTGCTGCTGCGCGATCGCGAGGACCGTCCCGAGGTCGCGCGGCGGCTCGTCCTCACCGGCGAGTACGCGACGCGGCAGGGCGCCGAGGTGCACGAGATCCAGACCCCGGAGGGTCCGCGACTGGCCCGCATGGCCGCACTGGCCCAGTTCGCCGACTACCTGAGTCTGTACCTGGCGGTGGAGCGCGGAGTGGACCCCACGCCCATCGCGAGCATCGACGAGTTCAAGCGCCGGCTCGCGGAATCCGCGACCGCGCGCGAGCGCTGAGGGCCTCACCGCCCGAAGCCGCGCCCTCCGAGGCACGGGCGGGCGACGACTCAGACACCGGACACGACAAGGAGCCCGCATGGCAGCACGTCATCTGTTCACCTCGGAGTCGGTGACCGAGGGACATCCGGACAAGATCGCCGATCAGATCTCCGACTCGGTGCTCGATGCGCTCATCGCGCAAGACAAGACCAGCCGTGTCGCGTGCGAGACGCTGGTGACCACCGGGCTCGCGATCGTGGCGGGCGAGATCTCGAGCCGGGGCTACGTCGAACTGCCCGAACTCGTGCGCCGGGTGATCGGCGAGATCGGCTACGACAGCGCCGAGTACGGCTTCGACAGCCACACCTGCGCTGTGATGACCACGATCGACAACCAGTCGCCCGACATCGCGATGGGCGTCGACACCGGCGGAGCCGGCGACCAGGGCCTGATGTTCGGCTTCGCCTGCCGCGAGACCGCGCAGCTCATGCCGCTGCCGATCATGCTCGCGCACGCGCTCACGCGCCGGCTGGCGTACGTGCGCCGCAAGGGCATCATCCCCTACCTGCGTCCGGACGGTAAGTCGCAGGTCACGGTCGAGTACGAGGGCACGCGGCCGGTGAAGGTCGACACCGTGGTGGTGTCGAGCCAGCACGCCGCCGGCATCCCCTCGGCGAGGATCCGACGCGACATCATCAGGCACGTGATCGAGCCGATGATCCCGAAGAAGTACGTGAGCGGGCGTATCACCTACCACATCAATCCGACCGGCGCGTTCGTGAAGGGCGGCCCGATGGCCGACACCGGACTCACCGGCCGCAAGATCATCGTCGACACCTACGGTGGCGTGGGCAGTCACGGCGGCGGCGCGTTCTCCGGCAAGGATCCGACGAAGGTCGATCGCTCCGCGAGCTACGGCGCGCGTTACGTGGCCAAGAACCTCGTGGCGTCGGGGCTGTGCGACCGCGTCGAGGTGCAGCTCGCGTACGCCATCGGCGTGGTCGAGCCGGTGAGCATCATGGTCGACACCAACGGCACCGGGAAGGTGAGCGACAAGAAGCTCACCGATCTCGTGCGCAAGCACTTCGACCTCACGCCCAAGGGTCTGATCGAGCACCTCAAGCTGCGTCGCCCGATCTACCGGAAGACCGCCGCCTACGGCCACTTCGGTCGCACCGAGCCGAGCTTCACGTGGGAGAAGACCGACAAGGCGAAGCTGCTGGCCAGGAGCGTCTGATCGCGCGGCCGCGCGAGTCGTCGTGGCGAGTCATGGCGGGCCCCGGTTCGCACCGGGGCCCGTTTCGTCGAACCGCGGGCCGTGGCGGGCGCGGGCGGCCGCCCGGGCGCGGCTTGGGCCCTCCATCGCCCTGTGGGATATTGGCGCGGGCTTGCATTCGCACTCGTGCTTCGATCCCACAGGGAGGCGGTATGTGGTCTTCGCGGTTCCAGCACGCGAGCGCACCGGTGGTCGCGGCGCTCGCATGCGTGATGCTCGTCGCGACGGCGCCGGCGGCGTCGGCCCAGGCCAAGGTGCTCGGGCACGGATCCGGCAAGACCGGGACGTCGGACGCACCCGGCAGGGTGAAGAAGCCGGGCAAGGCCGAGCCCCTCGGCCCGCCGCAGAAGACCGTCCGCACCGGTCTCGAGAACCTCGAGAAGCAGGTGCAGACCTTCACGCTCGCCAACGGGCTGCGCTTCATCGTGGTCGAGCGGCACCAGGCGCCCGTGTTCAGCTACTTCACCGTGGTGGACGCGGGTTCGGCCGACGACCAGATCGGCACCACCGGTCTCGCGCACATGATGGAGCACATGGCGTTCAAGGGCACCACCGTGGTGGGCACCAGCGACTGGGCCGATGAGAAGCCCGCGATGGCCGCCGAGGACAAGGCCCACGCGGCGCTGCTGGACGAGCAGCGCAGGGGTCTCAAGGCCGACAGCACGAAGCTCGGCGCGCTGATGAAGGCGTTCAAGGACACCCAGACCGCCTCGGGCAAGTACGTCGTGACCAACGAGTCCACCCGGCTCATCGAGCAGGCCGGCGGACAGGGGATCAACGCCTTCACCGCGAACGACATCACCGCGTACTACTACTCGCTGCCGTCGAATCGACTCGAGTTCTGGGCCGCGATGCATGCCGGGGCGTTCGAGGACCCCGTGTTCCGCGAGTTCTACAAGGAGCGCGACGTGGTGGTCGAGGAGCGGCGCATGCGCACCGAGTCCTCGCCGTTCGGACGGCTGTTCCAGGAGTTCACCAACGCCGCCTACACGGCGCATCCCTACGGGTTCGGCACCATCGGCTTCCCGTCTGATCTGCGCACCTTCAGCCGCGAGGATGGCGAGCGCTTCTTCCGCGAGCACTACGTGGCCAGGAACATGGTGATCGCGCTGGTCGGCGACGTGCAACTCGACGAGGCGAAGCGTGTCGCCGGGAAGTACTTCGGCTCGCTGTCCGACGCGCCGGCACCGCCGCCGGTCGACACGGTCGAGCCGGAGCAGAAGGCCGAGCGCCGCGTCACGCTGGAGGAGACGTCGCAGCCGATGATGCTCATCGGCTGGCATATCCCGGCTGCGTCCGATCCCACCTACGCGGCGTACAAGGCGCTCGCCGACCTGCTGGCGGGCGGCGACTACGCACGTCTGAACAAGGTGCTGGTGAAGGAGAAGAAGATCGCCACCCAGGTGTCGGCATTCACCGGCTATCCGGGTGAGAAGTACGCGGGTCTGTTCGCGATGGTGGTGGTGCCGGCATCGGGCCAGGACCCGCTCGAGGTGGAGAAGCAGGTGTACGCGGTGATGGACACGATCGTGTCGAGCAGGCCGTTCACCACCGAGGAGCTGTCGGGCTACCAGACCCGCGTCAAGGCGCAGAAGATCGGCGCCGCGGGCAGCAACTCGAGTCTCGCCGGCGAGCTGGCGCAGGCCGAGGTGATCTACGGCGGGTGGCGAGAGTTCTTCCGCGAGCAGGAACGCATCCAGTCGCTCACCCCGCAGCAGGTGATGGCGGCGATGAAGCGCTCGTGTATCAAGAGCAACCGCACGGTGGGGACGATCGTGAACCCCGGAACCGCCGCGAACGCAGGAGGGCGCTGACATGACCACCGCGATCCGTTTCCGTCGCGCGGCGCTGGCCGCGATCGGCATGGCGCTTGTGATGGCCACCGCCCGGTCCGTCGGTGCCCAGGGCGTCGATCCCCGAACCCTCCCGGTGCCCGCGTTGCACCCGATCCAGTCGGTGAAACCCGAGCGGTACGTGATGCCGAACGGCATCGTCGTCTACCTGCTGGAGGACCACGAGCTGCCGCGGGTGTCGTGCGCCTCGTACTTCAAGATGGGTCCGTCGCTGATCCCGAACGACAAGGTCGGGCTCGGCGGGCTGACCGGTGAGGTGATGCGCTCGGGCGGCACCGCGAAGCACCCGGGCGACTGGCTCGACGACCGCCTCGCCGCGATCGGCGCGAGCGTCTCGGCCAGCGTGAGCAGCGACCAGGCCGGGGGCGGGTTCTACTGCCTGAGCGACGACCTGCCCGAGGTGCTGGGGTTGTGGGCCGGAGTGCTGCGTGAGCCGGGCTTCCCCGAGGACAAGATCGAGCTCGCCAAGGTGGGGATGCGGCGCTCGATCGCCGGGCGCAATGACGAGGCCACCGGGCTGCTGTTCCGGCTCGCGCGCGAGTCGGTGTACGGCAAGGACAGCCCGTACTCGCGCAAGCCCGAGTACGCCACCGTCGAAGCCATCACGCGCGCCGACTGCCTGAAGCTGCACGAAGCCGTGTTCGTGCCGAACCGGATGATCGTGGCCATCTACGGGGATTTCAAGAGCGCCGAGATGAAGAAGCTGCTCACCGGGGCACTCGGCAAGTGGCCGAAGAGCGCGACGCCCGCGCCGCAGCTCGGTCCGGATCCCAAGCCGCAGGCGGCGCACCTGGTGTTCGCGCCGAAGGAGGACGTGACGCAGTCGGGGCTGGTGCTGTGCGAACCGGGCTCGCGCGCCGACGATCCCGACTACGCGGCGATGCAGGTGTTCGAGCAGGCGCTGGGCGGCGGTTTTCAGTCGCGGCTGTTCAGCCGCATCCGCACCCAGCGCGGTCTGGCCTACTCGGCGGGCTGCAACTCGGGCAGCGACTTCGCGCGGGCCGGAGTGTTCTACGCCTACACCATGACGCGCGGCGATTCCACCATGACCGCGCTCGACCTGCTGCGTCACGAGGTGGCGGCCACCACCGCGGCGCCGTTCACCGCCGAGGAGCTCGCCGCCGCCAAGCAGTCGGTGCAGAACGGGTTCGTGTTCAACTTCGAGGACCCGTCGCAGACGTTGTTCCGCAAGGCGTATTACGAGTTCGTCGGCTACCCGACCGACTTCCTCGACCGCTACCAGAAGACACTGGAGTCCGTGGATGCGAACACGGTGCTGGCGGCCGTCCAGCGCAAGATCCACCCCGATCGCCAGGTCATGGTGGTGGTGGGCAAGGAGGGGGACTTCGACCGGAAGCTCGAGACCGCCGGTCTGCCGATCGAGCGCGTGGACATCGCCATCCCGCCGCCGCCGTCCAAGCACGCCGCCAAGGGCGCCGCGAGCGCCGAGGCTCTGGCGCGCGGCAAGTCGATGCTCGCCAGGGCGGTGACGCTGGCGGGCGGCAGCGCGCCGTGGGCGGCGCTCCGGTCGGTCACCATCGAATCGGACGCGCATGTCACCATGCAGGGCCAGTCGCTAGCGCTCACCAGCAGCCAGACCTGGGGCTTCCCCGACCGCCAGATCACCATCCAGAAGCTGCCGATGGGCGAGATGAAGCAGGGCGTGTCGAAGACCGGCGCGTGGATCTCGATGATGGGACAGGTCCAGGACAATCCGAAGGGCGCCGAGCAGGTGAAGAAGGACTACGAGCGCTCGCTGTTCCACCTGTTCGCCCGGCCCGAAGCGTTCGAGCTCCAGGCGCTCGACGAGCCGGTCAAGATCGGCGACGCCGCCTACCACGCCGCCGCGGTGAAGAGCGCACTGGTGCAGGACTGGGTGCTGCTGTTCGGCGATGACGGCGGGCTGGCCGGGATGCAATTCATGAGCGAGGGACAGGGCGGCCCGGCGCAGATGACCCTGACCTACTCGGATTGGCGTGCCGAGGGCGCGATCCGGTATCCGCATGCCTTGACGATGCTCACCGACGGCAAGCCCTTCATGGATGGCAAGGTCACCGCGGTCCGGCTCGACCCCGCGGTGAGCGACGAGACCTTCGCCAGGCCGGCGAAGTGAGCGCGCCGCCGGCGGTCGCGAGCGATCGCGACACCGGCGGGGGCAGTGATCGGATGGGCGGCCCCGTGCGGGCCGCCCGCGCCGTCCACGCGGAGGCCGCATGCGGCTGCTGATCCTCGGCGGGACCGTGTTCCTCGGCCGTCATGCCGCCGAGGCGGCGACGTCGCGCGGGCACCAGGTCACGCTGTTCCATCGCGGGCGCTCGAACCCGGGCGTGCTGCAGGAGGCCGAGCACGTGATCGGCGACCGCGACGGCGGGCTCGGGGCGCTCGCGGGCGGACGGTGGGACGCGGTGATCGACACCAGCGGCTACGTGCCGCGCGTGGTCGGCGACGCGGCGCGCGAACTCGCTTCGCGGGTGGCGCATTACGTGTTCGTCTCCAGCGTCTCCGCCTACGCCGACATCACCCGCGCCGGAGCCGATGAGTCGCACCCGCTCGCGACACTCGAAGACCCCGCGACCGAGGCAGTGACCGGCGCGACCTACGGCGCGCTCAAGGCCGCGTGCGAACGTGCGGCGGAAGACGCCATGCCGGGGCGCGTGCTGCACGTGCGCGCGGGGCTGCTGGTCGGACCCCACGACACCACCGACCGCTTCCCCTACTGGCCGCGGCGGATCGCGCGCGGGGGCGAGGTGCTGGCGCCCGGCACACCCGCCCATCCGGTGCAGCTGGTGGACGCACGCGACCTGGCGGAGTGGATGGTGAGCATGGCGGAGCAGCGGGTGAGCGGGGCGTTCAACGCGACCGGTCCCGCCGAACCGCTGACGCTCGGGGCGCTGCTCGAGCGCGCGCGCTCGGCGCTGGGCTCGTCGGCACGCCTCACCTGGGTGGACGAGCGCTTCCTGCTCGAGCACTCGGTCACCCCGTGGACCGAAATGCCGTTGTGGGTGCCCGAGTCCGAGTCCGATTTCGAGCGACTCGACTTGCGCCGTGCGATCGGCGCGGGGCTCCGCTTCCGCGCGCTCGAGGATACGCTTCGCGACACGCTGGCGTGGGATCGCGCCACGCCACCCGAGGCCCGGCCGAAGCGGGCCGGGCCGGCGATGGGTGGGCCGCTCGGGCCGCTTCGGGAGGCCGAGCTGCTGGCCGCCTGGCACGCGACGCGCGGCTGAGGCGACGGTTCGACCGTCGCGGGCGTGCCGCCGCGTGGCTGGAGCGTCAGCCGGTCGCCGCGGCCATTCGGGCCGGCGTCCCGCTCGCGAGCCGCGACCGCTCGATCTTGGCCTGCGCCGCATGGGCCAGCCACTCGCTGATCTCCTCCGCCGGCGCCCCGTCGGAGTTGACCACGACGTCGTAGGCGAGCGGGTCCTCGATCGATCGCCCGAACATGTTGCGCACGAAACGGGCACGCTCGCGGTCCTGCTCGACGAGCGCCCGCACGGCCTCGTTCGGCGTGATGCCGTCGCGCTCCATCAAGGTGCGGAGCCGCGCCGGTCGCGGCGCCACGACCCGCACGTGGAATCCGCGCTGTGGTCCCACGATGAAGTTGGCGCCGCGCCCGACCACCACGACGCCGCCGAGTTCGGAGATCGAGAAGATGACGCGCATCAACGCGCTCAGGTAGTCGGCCTCGTCCACGTAGCGCCCCGCCAGCATGGAATCCACCCAGATCGAGAGCTGCGAGCGGGTGTGCTCATCGAGTGCCGCGAGCAGCCGTCGCCTGGCGTCGGTGGACTCGCACATGCGATCGATGACGTCGCGGTGAAGGAGCGTGTAGTGGAGTCGTTGCGCGAGGCGCTCCGCGATCGCGGAGCCGGCACTGCCGTGCTGGCGGGAGACGGTGATGAGCTCGCCGCAGGCGGCGGTGGGAGGGCGCGAAGCGGGCGTGTGGCGGGCGCGCGTGCGTTCGAACTCCCAGCGGCGCAGTTCGCGGTCGATGATCGAGTCGATCGAGGGCATGAGGCACCTCCGTCTCCGGTCCGACCTCAGTGTAGGCCCGCGGCTCCCGTCATGCCGCTTCCTCGCGCGTGTTCACGAACGAGTTGTTGGGACCTTGAACTCCAGCTGACCTTCCCGGGACGTTCGATCGTGCTCGATACCGATCACGCACCAGCACTCGACGGAGACAGGCGCGGAGTGCGCCGGGTACCGGGCGTCCCGCGCTTCGCGCGCCGCTCAGGATGCTGTCAAGGCGCTCCCCGCGAGCCGGCGGTACCGGCGCCTCGGGGCGGTGCCGGGTGTCCAGTTCTCGCCGTGGAGCGGGTCGATGGGCTCGAGGAAGGAGTACCGCCGCATGGCGCGATCGAGCGTGAGCAGCTGACGCACACCATGCTCACGCAGCACCACCGCCAATGCGAAGCCGGGGGGCGGGGGACCGGTGACTCCGGCCAGCTCGAGCACTTCGGCCAGCGCCGCGCCGTGGCGCTCTCCGGCGCCGAGCCAGCGGACCGCAGGGCTGGTCCCCAACTCTTCGACGAAGCCCCATGCGTCGCGGGGGGCCAGCACGCGGGCGACGCGGTGGGGGTGGGTGACGGTGGCCAGGAACTCCTCGACCGCCGGCCACGGGAGCGCCCACGGGGCATCGCCGTTCACCAGGCCCTCCAGCACATGGGCCGCGCGGCCGTGTTCGGGGACGTGCCGGTTGATGGCGAGCGCCAGCAGACTGGTGTCGACCGCGATCATGCCCGTCCCCCGGACGGCGTCTCGCGGTCGCGCGCACGCGCCGGATCGACCAGGAACGGCCCGAGGTCGTAGGAGGGAAGGCTGCGCCGCGCGCGGCGGGGCGTGGGAACGTGCAGACCGCGCCGGAGCGCCTGTTCGACCACCTCGGTGAGCGTGCGCCCTTCCGTGGCGGCACGACGCTTGAGCTCGGCGTACAGGCTCGTGTCGAGCACGAGGGTCGTTCGTTTCATATGCGAAAACATATCAAACGTGGGGAGAGGATCGCAAGCGTCATTTTCGGGTTGAGCCCCGCGGCCGGCTCGGGCACAATGCCGCGCGTCCTGCCCCCGGCATCCACGCCGCATCGTCCCCATCGAGGAGAGATCATGGCTCGCAAGAAGAACGGCCGCGCCGCCGCGGCTGCCGCCCCCACCGTTCCCGGTCACGTCAAGGACCTCGGTCTCGCGCGCGAGGGCCGCATGCGTATCGAATGGGCCGAGCGCAACATGCCCGTGCTGCGCTCGATCCGTGCCCGCTTCGCGAAGGAGAAGCCGCTCAAGGGCGTGCGCATCGCCGCGTGTCTCCACGTGACCACCGAGACCGCGAACCTGGCGCGCACGCTGCAGGCCGGCGGCGCCGAGGTGCACCTGTGCGGCTCGAACCCGCTCAGCACGCAGGACGATGTGGCCGCCGCGCTCGTGGCGCACTACGGCATCTCCACCTACGCGATCAAGGGCGAGGACCACAAGACCTACTACTCGCACATCGTGTCGGCGATCGAGACTCGTCCGCACGTCACCATGGACGACGGCTGCGACCTGGTCACGGTGCTCCATACCAAGAAGAAGAACTACCTGCGTGACGTCTTCGCCGGCACCGAGGAGACCTCGACCGGTGTCACCCGTCTGCGGGCCATGGCGAAGAGCAAGGTGCTCAAGTACCCGGTGATCGCGATCAACGACGCCGACACCAAGCACCTGTTCGACAACCGCTATGGCACCGGTCAGAGCACCATGGATGGCATCCTGCGCTGCACCAACATGCTGGTGGCCGGCTCCACCGTGGTGATCGCCGGCTACGGCTGGTGCGGCCGCGGTCTGGCCATGCGGGCCAAGGGCATGGGCGCCACCGTGCTGGTGACCGAGATCGACCCGCTGCGCGCGCTCGAGGCGGCGATGGACGGCTACCAGGTCGTTTCGATGGAGGAGGGCGCCAGCCGCGGGGACCTGTTCATCACCGTGACCGGGAACAAGTCCGTGCTGCGCCGCGAGCACTTCGCCGCCATGAAGGACGGCGCGATCGTGGCGAACAGCGGCCACTTCAACGTCGAGATCGACATCCCGGCGCTGGAGCGCATGTCCTCGAGCCGCCGTACCGTGCGCACGTTCGTCGAGGAGTTCAAGCTCGCCGGGGGCAAGCGCGTGCATCTGCTCGGCGAGGGCCGGCTCATCAACCTGGCGGCCGCCGAGGGCCATCCGGCGATGGTGATGGACATGTCGTTCGCGAACCAGGCGATGAGCGTCGAGTACCTGAAGAAGAAGGCACGCTCGCTCAAGAAGGACGTGTACGGGGTCCCGGCCGACATCGACAAGGAGGTCTCGCGGCTCAAGCTGAAGAGCATGCATATCGAGATCGACGTGCCGACGGCGGAGCAGATCAAGTACATGGGCGCCTGGAGCGAAGGCACGTAGCTCCAGACGGGGAACCCGTTCGACGGCGTCGCTCGGGCCCTCCTCGCCGCGGAGTGTCCACGCGGGCACGCCTCACTCGTCGCTTGATCGCGCCTTGGTACCCGGCTCACCGGGCCAAGGCGCGATTCGCTTCGTGACGGGACTCCGCTTGCATCCTGCTGTTTCACACCCGTAGCCTGCTTCCATGCTCTCGAACCGTGTGCCCCGCTCGCGCGCGCCCAATGACTGGAGCCTGCTGCTCGCGGCCCGCCGCGCGGCGGGCGCCACGCTGCTCGACCTGAGCGTCACCGATCCCACCGCGGTGGGCCTGGGCGGCGCGGGGGAGCGCGAACTGGCCGCGCTCGCCGACGCCGCGGCCGAGCGCTACACGCCCGATCCGTTCGGACTCGCGAGCGCGCGCGCCGCGCTCGCCGCGGATCACGCCGCACGCGGCGATCGCGTCGGCGTCGAGGACCTCGTGCTCACCGCCAGCACGAGCGAGTCCTACGCGCACGTGTTCCGGCTGCTTTGCGATCCGGGAGACGTAGTGCTCGCACCGCGGCCGGGCTACCC